>VOFH01002436.1_pt1 | contig 32920 bp, 62 predicted proteins | sample 5384091 | NCBI WGS metagenome assembly VOFH01 (sample SAMN12384727, study PRJNA508395) | human gut metagenome | isolation source: healthy gut G | host: Homo sapiens
TTCTACAGTAACCCACCTCCATCAGAATCAGCACTTCGAAGCATCGCATTACAGAGCTTCACAATATCCCTTCCTCAAAAAGTAGGATAAACAGGTGCTTGGACACACAGCCCCGCTTTACATCATCGTAAAACTGTCCACAAGACTTCGGAAGGTATCCATAAAACCGTTGCCAAAACCGAAGATCTCCGAGTTCACACCGCTTCCCTTCACAGCCGTGTTCAGGATATTGTTGTCCTCTGAATTCCACCAGAGATTCTTCTTTCTCCTGTCACCTCCAGGGTGATCCGGTTGATTCTGCCCTGGGACACTTCTGATAAGAGCACCGTTCCGATTGCCCCATTGTCAAATTTCAAATTAATAGCTGCCGCATCCTCAGAGCAGACTTCTATCGTTTCCTTCCGTTTCCCATCCCAGAATCAGGATACATCGTACGGTCTTCCACATACCGGTTCGGATAAAAACGCCCGAAGTTGGCGGAAAGAGCCTTCACCTGCGTCCGGGAAATATACTGGGCAATATCCAGCCAGTGCGTCCCAATCTCTGTCACCGCGCGCATCCGGCCTGCCAGAACAGGATTGTAGCGCCAGTCAACAGGCGCCGGAAACGCGTTAAACTCCTGTAAATAGTTTCCGTGTATCATATTGACGCGGCCAAATTCTTCCGATTCCACCAGTTTTCTCGCCTTCTGACAGCCGCCATATGGAATCTGACATTAAAATTAATGGCACATACTACTCCCACTCTTTTCGCACGTCTGGCCAGTTCTCCGCCTGGCTGTCCTCAAAAGCACAGAGGCTTTTCACACAGCACATTTTTTTATGATCCAAAAGCTTCATTACCATATCATAATGGAGATTAGGCGGTGTACATACATGGACGAGTTGTAATCTCATCGTCCAGAAGAATCGAAGAATCAGTTCCCCATTTCTCAATAGAAAATTCTTCGGCAAATGCCTTTGCCTTTTCCTCACTGACATCTACAATTGCTCCGATTTTAATCCCGCTGGCCTTCAGCGCCTCATGCAGTATGCGCATATTGCCGGCTCCCCCAGATACCTGTCTTCATATTTTCCGCCTCCTTTACACTTCCACCTTAATAATGCTTTCCAGCGCGATCATAATCTCATCTTCCACAGCCTTCGCCATCTTCTCCGGATAATGATCAAACTCCTCTCAGATCCTACAAATTCAAAACACGGACCATCTGCCGCCACAATACAGCCGGCTTTTATCCCTCTCACCGAAGCAATAACGAAGAGAACGGACGCTTCATTTTCCATCGCCAGAACTCCTGCTTCCGAAAACAGACGGTTATTGGTAGGCATCAGACCCGTATAAAACAGACCCGATGTAGTGATAATCCCTGTTTCTCGCATCCAGGATTAATTTCTTTTGCCGCTTCCTGCATGGCCGCTACTACATCCATGGACGCAACTGCAGGATAGGAAATCGGAATGAACTGTGGCGTAATTCCGTCGTCGCGGCATGCAGCTGTGGCGATAATCAACGCTCCCTGAGGCATATCTTTTGTAAAGTTCCACAGGTTCCGACACGGATAATGACTTTGCTCCGCCCAGAATCAATCCTTCAAAGCTTACAGAGGCTCCGTTTCCCCCCACGCCATGGGATGATACCGTCACAGGTACTCCCTTATAGGTTCCGTTAAAGGTCCAGTATTCCCGGCTCTTCGCCACTACTTCCACGTTTTCCAGCCGTTTTGATATCTTTTCCGCCGGGCAGGATCACCGCAGGCAATGACTGCCTGGCGATCTTATTATAAGGTATATCAATAATCGGAACGATCTTCTCCATTTTCCTTCTCCCTTCTCTGCCTTAATCACGCAGCGGACTAATCTTCCGTTCTTTGCAGGTCTCTATGAATTTCGGCGTAAGCTTCCTCCAGCTTATCCACAATCAGCTCTGTGATCTCACTCAGACCGCACACCTTGTAAAGGCTCTGCTTGCCAGCTTATAATGATCCATCAGAAAATACACTTCCTCGCTGGCCTTAATCATCGCCTTCTTAACCTCCGCCTCATCACGCGTGGCGTCGGAAATACCATGCTTCTCATCCACCGATTTGAAGAAAGAAATGCCTTTATCCACATAATAGTTATCCAGCATACGGACTGCTTCGATCCCTACCAGAGACATGGCGCTCTTTCTTAAGCTTCCTCCTATAAGAATTACATCGATTTTTTCTTTGTCCTTCAGTTTCATGCAAACACTGATATTATTCGTAATTACTGTGGCATGGACATCTAAGTAATCCGCCATGGCATATACCGTACTGCTGGCATCCATAAAGACGGAATCACCTTCATTTACCAGGGATGCTGCATATCTGGCGATCCTGTCCTTCTCCTCTCGAGTGAAATTTCACCCGTTTGTCCACCGGATCTTCATACGTACCCTCCGGGAATGCTTCTTGCACCTCCCAGCACTCTTACCAGGCTGTTATCCTCTTCCAGCTTCTTTAAATCTCTCCGAATGGTCATCTCAGACACATCAGCGTATCCTTTAAATAAGTGATGTCTACGAATTCATTCTCTTTTACGTAATCCAGAATAAATTTTTTCTTTCTTCTGCGCTAAATGTTTTCATACCTGCCTCCATTTCAAGTGAACGCCTGCATTTTCCGGCGTTTCCGGTCGAAATGAAAGGCAGCTTCCTTTCACCTCTTCCCTATTTTTTCATCAGTATCTTTAAATTGTCACGGAAAGGAGGGTAAACATCCCTTTCTCCGTTACAATGGCCGTAATATATTCGGCCGGTGTCACATCAAATGCCAGATTGTATGTCTTTACCTCCTTCGGGCGATATATTCCCCGATTAATGCAAAGAACTTCTTCCTGCTTCTCTCCTCGATGGGATCTCTTTTCCAGTTGGACCTCCATATCAATCGTGGTCGTCGGCGCCGCAATATAAACCGGTACCGAAACTGTTTTGCCAGAACGCTTACACTGAAGGTCCCTATCTTGTTCGCCGTATCACCATTCGCCGCTACACGGTCACAGCCAACGATAAGAGCATTGATCTTTCCCTGTGATAAGACTACTGCAGCCATATTGTCACAGATCAGTGTCACATCGACACCGTGTTCCGTCAGTTCAAAAGCAGTTAAATTGGCTCCCTGCAGTCTCGGCCGCGTCTCATCTACCAAAAGGCTTTATATTCATCCCTTTTCCTGAGCCATATAGAAGACAGACAGTGCGGTGCCGTATTCCGAGGTTGCCAGGCTTCCCGCGTTGCAGTGAGTGAGTACAGTGTCTCCATCCTTTAAAGAGGCTGAGCAGATTCTTCCAATGTTTCCGGTTTGTCTGCTTGTCTTCTTCATGAATCGCCACAGCTTCCGCTTCCAGTCCCTTCCTTACAGCCTCGAACGGCTGCCCGAAAATCCAGGGCTTCTGCCTTCTCTACCATTCTGTCCACGGCCCACATTAAGATTCACCGCGGTCGGGACGGGGAAGATTTTAAATATTCTCTCCCTGCTGCCTTCAGGTAATCCAAAAATGAGCCTGTGACGTTCCTCAAAGGCGCCGGCAGCGAGTACCATACCGTATCCGGCTGACACACCGATGGCCAGGCGCCTCTGACAATCATAGTCTGGATCGCCTGATAGACGTCCTCCAGGGCTTTTACATGTTGCATATGTAACCGTATGCGGCAGGAGTGTCTGATCTAACAGAAGCAAATTCCCCTTCTCCCATTTTAATGTGATAATTTCTCTCATTTATTTTCAATTCCTTTCCTTATGTTTGTTTCTAACATCTATATCGAGATATTACCACATTGCTTGTTTGAAGTCAACATATATATTTGTTATATTTTAACATTTATTGTCGATTTAGGAGGGGGGTTTATTGGGTTATTTTACTCTACTTTGATAGAAACAGCAAGAAATATTGTTTAGATTATCTCGGTTAGCTAAATCGCCGTGTTAATTTTAAACATTTTTTACACACAGGCCAGAATCCTGCCACACCAGACACGGGCCATTGCGGCAGATCCGCGTTCCTCAGCGAAAAAAAGCTGGCTGCCAAGAATCAATTCTTTGATTCTCAACAGTCAGCTCTTTACACTGATTCTACTTTTCAATTTTATATCTTGCTTTCATTCGCGCCCGGTCATTCCATCGAGTGCGGCTGCCTCTTAAACCTCCGGCTTTTCCACCTGAACAATCGCAGCCTTCTGCATCGGAATTCTGCAGTTCTTATTATTGCCGAACTCAACAATCACGGTATCATCAGTCATGTCGATAATCACACCGTAAAAACCGCTGGTTGTCAAAACACTGTCACCAATTGCAATGCTTGCAAGCAGTTCCTGCTGTTTCTTCTTTCCTTCTTCTGCGGTCTGATTGCGATAAAATACATGAAGCCGAAGATTACCGCGATATAGATAATCCAGAATCCCATACCCATTCCGCCGCTGGTTGCTAATGCCATAAATCATTTCCTCCTTATATAACGATCCGCCGCCTCGCCGCGGTATCATTGTCCTTACTTCTCAGCCTGTACCGCCATCATGCCGGCAAGCTTTTCCGCTTTGTACTCCGCATAACGGTGCTGTTCGATTGCGTCGCGAATCTCTTCCATCATTGTATTATAAAAGTACAAATTATGCAAGACACATAATCTCATCCCGAGCATTTCTTTTGCTTTTAACAAATGCCGGATATATGCTCTGCTGTAGGACCGGCAGGCCGGGCAGCCGCAGCCCTCTTCGATTGGACTGTGATCCAGCTCATACCTGAATTAAATAAGTTCCGTTTGCCCTGGTTCGTATAGACATGGCCGTGGCGGCCGTTTCTCGACGGATAGACACAGTCGAAGAAATCCACGCCCCGGTCCACCGCCTCCAGGATATTGGCCGGTGTTCCGACACCCATTAAATAAGTAGGCTTATTCTCCGGAAGGTACGGCACGGTTTCATCCAAAATCCGGTACATCTCCTCGTGGCTCTCGCCGACCGCCAGGCCGCCCAGCGCGTATCCGTCCAAATCCATGGCGGAAATGGTCTTCGCGTGTTCGATGCGGATATCTTCATACGTTCCGCCCTGGTTGATGCCGAATAACAGCTGTTCCCGATTGATGGTCTCCGGCAGACTGTTAAGTCTCGCCATCTCCACCTTGCAGCGCTCCAGCCATCTGGTGGTCCGGTCAACACTGTTTATCATATACTCCCTGGTCGCCGGGTGAGGCGGACACTCGTCCAGCGCCATAGCGATGGTAGAGCCCAGATTCGACTGGATCTGCATACTCTCCTCCGGTCCCATAAAGATACGGTGGCCGTCGATATGGGACTGGAAATAGACGCCTTCCTCTTTGATTTTCCTCAACCCGGTTAAGGAAAAGACCTGAAATCCACCGGAGTCCGTGAGGATGGGGCGGTCCCAGTTCATGAACCTGTGGAGTCCGCCGAATTCCTTTAATTAACTTATCCCCGGTTCTCACATGAAGGTGATACGTATTGGACAATTCTACCTGAGTCCTGATCTCCTTTAAATCATCCGTGGAGACAGCGCCCTTGATGGCACCAACCGTACCGACATTCATGAATACCGGAGTCTGGATGGTTCCGTGCACCGTGTTGACTTCCGCCCGCTTTGCACGGCCATCCTTTGCAATAATTTTATAATTCATTCTGATTCCTTGACTTTGATTTTTTTTTGTATCAACTCACATTTATTTGGAGCTCTGCGCAGCCGCCCTGGATTTTTCAGCAGCCCTTCTTCTCTTCCATACGTTTATTCTTGTAAACGGTCATTACATACCATAAAGAACCGGTGATGCAGACAGAAGAATACGTTCCGCATACGATACCAACCATCAGCGGAAGCGCAAACTCGCGGATCGAGGATACACCGAGAAGGAACAGTACAAATACCATGACAAACGTGGTCAAAGAAGTATTAATACTTCTTGTAAATGTCTGTGTGATACTCATATTTACGATCTCTGCCAGTTCCAGTTTGCTGTGAACCTTCAAATTCTCGCGGATACGGTCGAAGATAACGATTGTCGCGTTGATGGAATAACCGACAATCGTCAGCATACATGCGATAAAGGTGGAGCCAACGGACCATTTTAACAGAGCATAGAACGTCAAGCACGACGAGAACATCATGAAGCAGTGCCAGTACAGCGCTTCCCGCGAACTTAATATCCTTAAACCGCAGCCAGATATAAAGCAGCATACAGATGGTGGCGATGATAACAGCGATGATTGCATCCTGCTTTCATCTCCTTGCTGATCGCACCGGAGATACTCTCCGCCGTAATCTTCTCAGCCTCTACGCCGAAATTATCTACCATTGCCTGGTCTAAGGCCTGTCTTTCTTCAACTGTTAAGGTTTTTGTCTTAATGATTACTTCATTGGTTCCCGCAACCTTCTGCGTCTGAACCTGGGCGTCGCCGGTTACATTTTCCACGACCGGAACTACCTTGGAAGAGATCTCGTCCAGAGTCATATCTTCATTAAATGTTACATTTGTAGAGGTACCGCCCTTAAACTCCATGCTGTAGTTTAAGATATCGCCGGTCTGTGTCTTCTTGACCACAAGGCCGCCAAGACCGATTACGATTACCAGTAAAGATACTGCAAACCAGATCTTCCTCTTTCCAAGGAAATCAATGGTCTTCTTGTCCGTCTTCGTTCCGTAGAACTTCGGATCCTGAAATCCCAAGTTAAACAGGTGTTTAAGACAAACTTGGTAATAAACAACGCGGTAATCATGGATAAAACGATACCGATGGCCAGCGTGGAAGCGAAAGCCCTTAACAGTACCGGAGCCTCTCAGAACAGTACGCCGGCAGCGATTAAGGTGGTCACATTGCCGTCGATGATGGCGGACAGCGCTTTGTTGAAACCGGACTTGATGGCGGACTGAACCGTCTTTCCGAGGCCGATCTCTTCTTTGATACGAGTGAAGATAATAACATTGGCATCAACTGCCATACCAATGGAAAGAATGATACCTGCCACGCCCGGAAGGGTTAACGTCACGCTGAATGCGGAAAGCAGAATCAGAATGACACCTACGTAAATGGAAAGGGCAATCACTGCAGCAAGTCCAGGTACCAGGTATACGCCAAGCATAAATACGGCAACAATGCCGAATCCGATCGCGCCTGCCTTTAAGCTGGTCGCAATGGCTTCCTGTCCCAGTTTTGCTCCTACCAACGTTGGAACGAAGTTCTTCCAGCTCCAGGGAAAGGGAACCGATACGGATAGTAGAAGCCAGCGTCTCCAGCCTCTTCATAGGAAGTCATGCCGCTGATCTGGCACTGGCCCTGTGTAATCGGCTCGTTAACAACCGGATTGGAGTAGATCTTTCCGTCATAGATGATGGCGATTCTCTTGCCGACATTCTTTGTCGTTGCATCTGCGAATACGGTTTTTCCATCGTCAGTAAAGGTTAAATCAACCATATACTTCTTAATGCCGTTCTCGTCGGTAATAACCGGCTTCGCGGTGGCAACCTGATTGCCGTTTAAAATAGTCTGTCCCGCCTTTCATCGACAAAAGATCAGAGAACCGGGCTTACCCAGTTCTTCCAGGATTGCATTGGCATCCGATACGCCTGGAATATCGACGTTGATACGGTTGCTTTGCCTTCCTGATAGACCTCAGCCTCTGTACTGTAGTTCTGAACCCTCTGCTGCAGTTTGTAAATGGTATCCGACATATCCTCGGCACTCGGGTTCTCTTCCTTTGCCTGGTACGTAATGCTGACACCGCCCGCCAGATCGAGGCCCAGCTTAATATCATTCATGGTAGTATATCCGAAATATCCGAACAGTCCTACTAGAGCCAGCGCTATGATCAGCCCGATCAGGCCTTTGCCTTTGTTACTTTTCATGACTTTTCTCCTTTAATTTTAGTCTTCAGCCAAAGCTGCTTTCAACATGATGGCGCATTCGATTCTCTTCTTCTGCATTGCACAGCCGATGTCGTACGCTGCATCGGTAATGCTCCCATGGAAATTATAAGAATTGTGGCCGCGCAGCCGCCGCTGCAGTAGAATCTCGCGAAACAGTCCCTGCACTTATCCTTTGCATAGACGTTGCAGAGTTTGAATTCATCGCGGATACGTTCGTTAGTCACACCTGTATCGACATTGCCGAGAAGGAATTCTTCCTGGCCGACAAACTGGTGGCAGGGATAGAGATCACCCACGGAGTCACAGCTAAGTACTCCGTTCCGGAACCACAGCCTGAAAGCCTCTTGGCAACACATGGTCCCTGATTTAAATCGATGTTGAAATGGAAGAAGTTAAAGCCCCGTCCTTCTTTTTTCCGTTTTAAATACTCTTCGGCAAGACGGTCGTACTCTTCCATGATCTGCGGAGATCTTCCTCCCTGATGGCATACTCTTCCTCCGGCGCTGCCACCACCGGTTCGATTGACATGCTGCGGAAGCCCAAATCCGCAAATTCCATCACATCTTTGGAGAAATCCAGATTATGACGGGTAAAGGTACCGCGGACGTAATAATCTTTGTCGCCCTCATTTCAGCAAACTTCTGGAACTTGGGAACGATTAAATCGTAGCTTCCCTTTCCGCCCCGGAACGGGCGCATCTTATCGTTGACTTCCTTCCGGCCGTCGAGACTCAATACGACGTTGCTCATCTCACGGTTGCAGTATTCCATGATCTCGTCGTTTAACAAAACGCCGTTGGTGGTCATGGTAAAACGGAAGTTCTTATTATATTCTTTCTCTTTTGAACGGCCGTATTCAACCAGCTGCTTCACAACTTCCCAGTTCATTAGAGGCTCGCCTCCGGAAGAAGTCCACCTCTAAGTTTCTGCGGTTCCCGGAATTCGCAATCAGGAAATCCAGCGCCTTCTTTCCCACCTCGAAAGCTCATGAGCGCCCTGCGGCCGTGATACTCGCCCTCTTCCGCAAAGCAGTACTGACAGGCAAGATTGCAGTCATGGGCAATATGGAGACAGAGCGCCTTGACTACAGTCTTACGCTTAAAATCTACCACGTAATCGTGATACTGGTCGGTGGTCAGCAGCTCTTCCGCATCGATTAAGTACTGGATCTCCTCCAGCGCCTCTAAAACCTCGGCTTCTCCATATGTAGGGGAAAGCCGTTCCTTCACTTCCTCTGCGACTTCCGCCGGAAAGCGGCTGGCTCCGCCAGTTCCGGCACACGCTCTGCCACAATTTCGACCGCATCGTACATCACGGGGTCGACGCTGTGTACAGAACCGCTGTTGACATCCATAATGATATGGAAGCCATTATTGATATATTGATGAATCACTGAAATGTTCTCCTTGTCTTAACGATATTTTAACGCCATAAACGAGTTTTGGGCAGACAAGCGAAGTAACCCCTACCGTCCTTACGACCGTAGGGGTCTTTTCACCATCTGCCTCATATTCCGGCATACTATCTATTGCTGTTCTCACAGCTCTGGTTGCCCACTGTACAGGATGTCTTGCAGGCTGACTGGCAGGAAGTCTGGCACTCGCCACAACCGCCTTTTTTCATAGATTCCTTTAATGTGCTGGAATTTAATGTCTTAACGTGTTTCATTCTTACACCTCCTGTATTTTTACCTAATTCTTTGAGATTATACCATATGTTTTTAAGGAGTTAAACGCCCCTGATTACGGGGATTTCCGAAGTTTTTCCAAGAAGCTGTGAGAATGCAGACAGATCCGCATTCTCACAGCTTCTCCTTTTTCTGAAAACAGGCAGAACGGCTTCTGGCCTTATGCCTTTCCCTCCTGATTTTTCACGCCCAAAAGGCCAATTGCAAATACCACGGCAAGACAGATTCCGAAATACCAGATAGATCCTGCTGAGCGGACTGTTCCATAGGGGCGCCGCTGTTTAAGAATGCTCCGGCAACCGCACCGCAGATCGTTCCGCCGGCGGATCCTGCAAATGCGATCATTCCCTGGGCCGCGCCGTAGTTTTCTCTTCGGCATCGTCGTCTGAGGAACGGCGTGTTGATTACCTGGTCGCATAGGCCACACCGCCAAGCAGTGTCATTCCATAGATTACCAGTACGGAGGAATCCGGTTTTAAGAAAAATGCCCATACTAACAGCGGAATGGTTCCGCCCAGTCCCATAATCATGTAGGCGGTCCGGTAGTTCTTCCTGCTTTTGCGATAAACATTCCCACGAAGGATGCGAGCACCGCGCTGCAGATTGTCTGCGGCATGCTCAGAGGAGCTGACGGTGGCGGACACATTCATGACATTCTGGGCGAACAGCACAATGTAGGCGCTGGCTGTCACCACATACATGGTAAAGAGCAGGTGGCAGATCCATGCGATCCGAAATTCCTTAAACCGGAACAGTTTACGGAAATCACCGGATTCTCCGCCCGGTACTCATAAATAACCAGCGCGGCCAGCCCCAGAATTCCTACTGCCAGCAGAGCCATGCCCAGAGGAGATTTTCTTGGAAACATGACATTTCCAAAATTCAGGTAGGCGACCAGAGAGCAGATATACAATCAGTAAAATCAGTCCGGCAAAGTCCACCTTGCTTCCCCGTATGTACCGCCATCTTTTGTTGGGATAACACGTTACGTTATAAATGGCGATTACCACGATTCCCAGCGGAATTCCCTACAAAGTAGGCCGCCCGCGCCATTCCCATATCGGCCAGGATTCCAGCCAGCAGAGGTCCGGCCAGCATGCCGACAGCCGATGCCGTAGCCAGATATCCATAGTATTTTGGCTCGCTCCTTCATGTCGGTCACGTCCGCAATGATGGAGAACGCGGAGGAGATGAAGAAACCGCCGCAGATACCGCTTAACCCCCCAACATACCAGGGAGAACCCATCCGTTCCGCGCCAGACCGCCTCCGGCCACACAGACCAGATACGCGGCCAGAGAAATGACGGTCAGCCATTTACGTCCCAGCGTATCGCTGAATTTCCCGCCACCGGGGACGCGATCATGAGACCCACGGAGCTGAATACCGTGACTACCGCGTAGATGCTCATAGCGTTAATTTCGTCAGGAGTCTCGGCAGCGCCACACCGCACCCCAGATTGATCACCATGTAGTTAAAAATACATGATAATACAGGCAGCGATTACCAGCCCCTTTTTCTATTATCCAGCTCTATATTCACATTGCCAGCCATAAGTTTTTCCTTCCCCTTCTCCGATTTTATGCTTTTCCTGACATGCTGTCGGCGTAATCAGCTCCCGGCAGCGTGTAGCCGCCATTGACTAACAGGCACTGTCCTGTTATAAAGGAGGCTTGTCGCTGGCAAGGAACAGAGCGGCATTGGCCATCTCCTCCGGCTCCGCGACGCGTCCCATCGGAACGGCTCTGGCATACTGCTCCACAAATTCCGGAGGCAGTACCTTGACAGCGTCTGTCTTCGTAAATGGAGGCATGACAGCATTACAGCGCACGTTCTGGCGGCCGTAACTGAATCGCGATGTGCTCGGTAAGAGCGTTTACCGCTGTCTTGGCGATTCCGTACCAGCTTCTGGTCAGCTGAGGCACTACCGCGGTCTCAGAGGATATATTGACAATGCTTCCCGCCGCCTCCCGCGATCATGTGCGGAATCGCATACTGAGCGCACAGGGCTGTGACAATGGTATTGAACTCAAATGCCTTTAAAAATGGCTTCCATATCACTCCCGACAATATCTTTTGTTTCCCGGCTTCACGCCGCCGCCTAAATTATTGACCAGAATATCGATGCGCCCCTCCGCCTCATATACCTGATTTACCATGGGTTCGATCGTCTCCAGAATATCTCCGTCGAAATAGACTGCCTTGACCCGTCGTCCCAGCGCATTGTGGGCATCCGCGATCTCCTGGCCCGCGTCCATACGGGCACCGCCATGTAAACAATGGCTCCTCTTCGGCAAAGCGGTCGGCAATGGCACGGCCAATTCCTCTCGTACAAGCGGTAAACAATAGCAACTTTATCTTTAATTCTGTCCATATTATTTTCCTCATTTCTCTAATTAATGTTGAAAAAGCTCTATTTTTCTACAGGCCAAGCGCCGTATAATATCCGGCCGACGAAGAAGCTGCAAAGCTGTCCGGCTTATCGCTGTCGCCGATGTTATAGAATTCCGGCACCAGGCTCTTTTTAAGCGCTCGCAAAGCTCATTATTGGGCTTATCGCCAATGCTGATCAGCACATCGTCGCACACGATCTCCGTTTTCTTTTCCGTCCTTCTTCGATTACGACTCCGTTATCGGTAATCTCACGGCAGGCGCACTCCATATAGGTTTTCAGTTCGTGTCCTTCAAATGGCCCATCAGTATGGACCGTGTGGTTGCGGCCATCTGCCCGCAAGCGTATCGAGCATCTCCACGATCGTCACCGTCTTCCCCTGCTGAAGCAGAAGCTCGGCTGTCCGCACCCCACGACGCCGCCGCCGATGATTACGATATGGCTGCCAACCGTTTTACCCAGAAGAACCTCTTCGCACTGGAAACTATGGATTTTCAAACGGGATCGGAAGCACCGCCGGACGGACGCCACAGGCCCAGATCACCGCATCCGGCTTCCGATGCCACATACGCTTCGTCCGCCGTTGTATTCAGCAGGACTTCCACGCCGTTAAGCTCCAGCTGCTTCTCATAATAGGGATACAGCTGTTTTAAGTTATCCTATACGGCGGTGCCACTGCGTAATCCAGCTGGCCGCCAAGATGGTCCTTCTGCTCCACCAGCGTTACTTTGTGGCCTCCTCCGCAGCTGTTCTCGCAGCTTCCATTCCCGCGATTCCTCCGCCGACCACGAGCACCTTCTTTATCACTGCCGCCGGTTCCATCGTATAGTCGTTTTCCCTGTTTCCAAGCACCGCGTTGCAGGAGCAGCGGATATGGCGGTTATAGGAAAGCTGGTCATCGGCGCACAGATTGCATCCGATGCAGGGCGCACCTCCTCGCAGCGGTCCTGCGCCATGTATTCCACAAGGTGCGGCTCTGCTAAAAGACTGTGGCCCATAAATATAAAGTCACATTTTCCTTCCGCCAGGGCCTCCTCGGCCAGTGACGGCAGATACGTGCGGGCCTCCTCCGATAAATACAGGATTTTTTCTTTTTCTCCCGGCATGGAGAGAACCGCCTTTCTCACAACTGCGGAAAGACCCAGCATACGTCCCGGCTTGTCCGCCGTGCTGGGGATATCGTCGATATCAGGCACCGGCTTCCAGGAGCCGCCCATGACCTCGATGCCGTCGGCCCCGCAGTCAGAACTTATTGGCGTAGAACATCCCCTCTTCCATGGTGATTCCACCCTGTTCTCCGGCCTCCATCACCGCCTGCTTTTACAACGAGGCCAAAATCCGTACCGCAGGCTTCCCTGATTTTCCCGATGATATTCGTATAGAACCGGCTTTGTTCTCCGGGTTTCCGCCGTACTCGTGGTTCTATATTGGCGGTGGAGGACAGAAACTGCTGGCCCATGTAATATCCGCAGGCGTGAAGTTCCACTCCGTCGAAGCTCCGCCTTCTGCGCCCTGACAGCCCGCGGCCGCGTATTTGTCCTCAATCGTGCGGATCTCTTCGATGGTAAGTGCCCGCGGCCTCGTTGCCGAATCCCATCATATAGGAAAATGGCATTGCTCACGGCGGAAGGGCCTACCGGCTGCGCCCCTGATATTTTCCTGCGTGCGCCGCGTCCCGTGTGGCTGATCTGCAGAAAACATTTTGCCCCTGTGCGTGGATGGCCGCCGCAAGCTTTGCTAGTCCAGGTATGTATTTGTCGTCATCCGCCACCAGCATGTTCACGGTGTTTAACCCCAGAGGCGTGTCTACACAGGTTACCTCGATGATGATTAATCCGACTCCGCCCTTCGCCCGCTCCACGTAGTGATTGATGATGGCGTCATTGACAAAGCCATGATCCGGACATGTTGGTCCCCATCGGACATGATTTAGTGCGGTTGCGCACCTCTACAGAACCGATCTTACCAGGTGCAAAATGTGTGGATAGTGATTCATATAAAACCCTCCTTAAGTGTATTATGTCATACCCCTCTTCACAAAGAGAGGTAATCTTGTTATAATAAAATACTGAACATGAAATTATACAGAAAAGCGGGTAATCACATGAGCCTTCGCCAGAAAGAAAAATCTGAAATGACCCATCAGGAGATAAAGCCGCTGCCTCCGGCTTTTCCTGAAAATGGATATAAGAATACAAGCGTTCAGGACATCGTTATGGAATCCGGTTATTCCATCGGCTCCTTCTATAACCACTACAAAACAAAGCGCGATGTTCTGGCTGATATCTGGAATGAACACGCCATCGCATTTATCTCTCATTCTATTGATGAGATGAAAGCCATACGCACACCGGAGGAGCTTTCGGCCGACTATCTGATCGATAACTCCAACGCCTTCGACCGGGACGAAACTGTCGCCTGGCGAAGCCGCGCAGGAAGACCTGGTCACCGTCGGCAAAAAACTATGAGGGGGTCCGTGATATCTCCCAGCTTTACTTAAAAGAGATCGCCTGTTCTTCGTATCTTCTGCCCTCATACAGAAGAGGTCATCCTCCTGTCCCACGCCAGCGTCCTGATTCGGATCCAGTACTCCCACTCTGAGGTTACGAGAAAGAAAGTAGGATATTTCTTTGACGATGACACGGTGAAACACGATATTCTGCTTCTTATGAATGCCTGGATTCAGGGAAGACATACAGGCATGAAAGAAGGCTGATGAAAGGCGGCAGAGAAGAGTTCCCTGAGGAGTTTTTTATTTTGTCTTAAAACTGAACATATTCTTTTTATGAATATGTTCAGTTTTAGAATACATTCACTTTTAGAGAATGTCAATAATTTATCAATATTTTCTTCGGAAATCATGCATGTTTTCCCTTATGCACAATTCTGCGGCTATTTTTGTGCATATTGTTATGGTAAAACAGAAAACGGCTTTACCAGGATCTCACTCAATCCCGATAAAACCGGTTTTCCGTAATTTCTATTTACCATATGATGCAAATTTTGCCGCACTCCACCATCACTTTAACCACACGAAACGCCTCGTCCAGTGCCTCGGCTCCATGAAACCCGACAAATTCCTCCGGCACGGGCATTTTCGTCATATGCCCCACGAGTTCCACCCATTTTTCCATCTGGAACACGTAGCTGCTGTCCTTCCAGATCGCTCCGCCTCCTTTTGGAGATATCCATATTTCAGCAGATCCTCCGGAAGTTCTGTTCCTTGCCGTAAATCTGAAATTCCGGACTCAAGAATCCACGGCCCGTTGGCTGCGGCCCTCTCATACGTATGTTTCTGATCCGCGTCAGAGTAGGCCACCATCAGTAGGTCTCCGTCAAACTCATCGTAAAGAATCACCTCCGCCTGAAAGATGCGCGCCACCGCCTTCGCCGCCTCTTTGGTACAGTTCTGCTGAGTGACGGACAATCGATCCCCAGCCACTTGCTTTCCGGCGTTCTGACCGCCAGGGCGTCCCCTGACAGGATAGGCGCCATTACGGATCTTCTTCACTTCCTGAGCTTCTCTGCGATCTCCTCATCACTCATGGCATGATCCATCAGCACGAGACAGCTGGTCATATAGACATTATCGCCGTAGTATCCGTGAAATATCTTCTTCCATGGTTCGGTAGTTTCCCACCGATGTATCGGCGGCCCGAAAGGAATCCCGTACTGCTCTTTGCCGTCTGCAGGCTCACATCATCTTCTTACGTTCCGGCGTAATGCCCAGGAATAATACTGTTTCGGTCCGTAGACATCGAGTCCGATCACGTGCCGGACACCGTCCCCGCCTTTACTCCGTATTTCACGGCTCACGATCGTCCAATCCCCGGATTTTTCCAGGTTATAATCGATCACCTCCACCTCCGAAGCGAAGGCCGCGGCGCCCCCTGCAAGTCTTGGCGATATATTCCGCCTTTGACTTCGGCAGCATCTCCGTTACGTCATCCCCCCTCATATGCACTGACAGCCCGCCTGTCACACTGACCTGTCCCCAGTCCGAACTCAGGGCATCGAAAGAATTATACTGATCCTGACTGATCTCCCCAGCCGTCCCCGGGAAGAGTGATCCGGTAGAACATTGACGAAGATAAAGGTGCCCTCCTCCGTAACTGCATCAAATACCGCGTCATCCGGGATAACCACGAGCAGCTCACTGCCGCCTTCTCCGGAAGCAGCCATTCTCTCTCCGGAGCCTGTCATCGGTGCTCCAAAACTGACGTCTTTATTCCTCCGCTCCCATTAACATCATAAAGCGCCCCCCAGAGTCATGACGCTGCTGCCACCGCCGCCACACAGCATATCGCCGCAGCGGCCTTCCCCGGCATATTCCATCTCACCGTAAGCGGCACAGACTTCTTTTTCAGGCGAAACGCGGGATTGTTGAATCGGCATCGGCGTCACAGACGCGCATCAGCGCTTCGGCCCCTCCATTCCTCCCAGCGCGGCAAGAGGCAGCAGCAGGCCGTCCCCTCTTTTTCCGCAAGATACAGCGTCTGCTTTGTGTAAAATACACCGGTGATATTCTCATAAGGATGAATCACAGCCGCGCGTTCCGTGATTTCTATCAGACCTCTCCGTCCTGCTGCCACCATCTGCTCCCCTGATCATACGGTACGGAAATGTGCCCAGCTTCCTTAAGTGTTCCATTTCCCTTCTGCTGACGCGCAAAAGGCCATACACTGCCTTCACTTCCTCAATCTGCCTGGTATACCGGCAGGGTGCAAATCTGCTGTCCGCGCAGATATCGGCCGCCTCCTGAAAGGAAATCCGCATCTTCCCCATTTCCTTAATCCGGCGCTCAAAATCCGCCCGCCATGCGATTGCCTCTTCTTCTCTTCCCAGCAGGCGCTTCGGCACCGCCCAAAAGCGCATCATATCGTAAAATACGAAAAGCGTTTCCAGCTCGTAAAGCCGCTCTATAGCGCCGTACAGAATATATGCTTCACACGCCCCGCTTCTGGCATGGATTATCTCTTCCTTCACGGTCATCTCCACCGGTTCCTTCAGGCAGGAAAAATCATTTCTTCCCGGCCCTGCTTTTCGCATTTTCACATACGTTCAGTGAAACCAATGGATAAACTCTTTGTACTCTTTATCACTCAGCTCATAAGTCAATTTATCGTTCATGTAAAATCCCCTGGTAAATTAACTTCATTATAAGCAAAAATCGGGGCAAATGCCATACTTTCTTCCGATCGTTCGCCGGAAATGCAGAATGTATCCACACAAAAAGGACCAGTTAAGGAAGAACCGACAGCCAAAGCACCGCTGATATTCTTCCAAAACTGGTCCTGTCTTCTTTTCGATTATTTCCGCACGGTTTTCAGCAAAGAGAGGATCTCCTCCCTCTCCGGCATGGAGGGCGCTGTCCCTGATCCGGCCAACCGACAGAGCTGCCGCGGCGCTGGCGAATACGACCGCCTGCGTCAGATCTTTCCCCTCGGATAATGCGGCTAACAGCCCGCCATTAAAGGCGTCCCCCGCCCCTGTCGTATCCACTGCCGTCACGCAGAAGGGCGGAACCATCTGTCCGGCTCCATTAACAGAGAGGTAGGTACCGCTGTCCCCATGGTGATAATGACATGACGGACGCCCCGCCTGTGAAAAACCACTGTGCGGCCTCTTCTGCGCTCTCCCGGAGCAGACGGTATTCCCGTGTAATACTCTGCCTCTACCTCATTCGGCGTCACGATATCGATCCATTTCACACATGTTCCTGGGAACCTCAGCCGCCGGAGCGGGATTTAAGATGACGCGCTTCCCGTTCAGAGCCGCATGCTCCGCCACGTCATACACCGCGCCACTGTTCGTCCCCCAACTGCATCAGTACATAATCGCAGCCTTTTTCATCGGTCAGACGCTTCACCGTCCCCACCTCCGGCTCCGAGAATGTGAGGCAGGCTCCCGGCACCACCACGATCTCATTCTGGCCGCTGTCCCCCACAAGGATCAGCGCGCAGCCTGTATCGCACGCCTCCGTCACAAATACGCCCGACCGGTCCATGCCCAGCTGTTCCATGGTATTCTCCGCAATTTCGGCGAAGTGGTCCGTCCCCAGCTTTGTGACAAGCTTCACGTCCGCTCCCGCCTTATGTGCGGCCACAGCCTGATTGAAGCCCTTGCCTCCCGGACCGATCTTAAATCCATGCCCCATCACCGTCTCCTTCGGTGCAGGCAAATGGGGCGCCCGTGCCATGATATCTGCCACAAAGCCCAAAAACCAATGCTTTCCTTCCCATACCGGTTCTCCTGTCACTCTTTCCTGAGAAATTTTACTTCCTGTCTCCATTTTACATTCCTGAACCAGAATGCCCTTGATCAGCTTGTTCCGCGTTCCTTCGGACAGCTGCATAGAATCCGACCGCCTGCATCAGAGTCCAAGTCTCTCTTCGGGCCGGTCCGCAACTGGTCCTTCACCCGGCAATAGGCGTACATAAAGCGGCTGCATTCCGGTTCTCCCATGCCGATATCCTCCACCGACATGATGACGATCCGTTCCCAGAGATACGCCTCCATCTCACTGCCGCTTATGAAAGCCTCGTACGCCAGCATCAGCGCTTCCCTGCTCCAGCGCCCGGCGGATGCTCTTTTTGAAACGCCGACTGAAGGAGTTCCAGATTCAGTCCGTGAGGCGATTCCATCTCATAGAAATGGTTATAGGCATCCGATCGGAAGGCTTTTCCGTTTTCCTCCGCCATAGATGGGCGTTAAAAGCTCAATCAGCCGTTTTGTATGGTTCCGCACCTTCCGCCTCCGGCACCACTCTGCTCCTCCATCCGGGACTACAGGAAACCAGTGGGGTATGGCCCAGTTCCCTTCCCGCATGGTTGTGGTGATCCTTCGCAAATGCAGGAATCGCGTACACGCCGGCCTGACAGGAATCCTGGACTCTTTTATCTCCGTTCCAGAGACGGTTCCTTCTCACAGGCGCACAGATACCGAATGGCCTGATAAAGCTCCAGCGCCTGCATCCCGCCTGCGTCCGGCATATACGGCTCCGTGTGATAGCAGATGCATCTCAAATTGTATATGTAGGCCAGCGCTCCCGGCTCCGCCAGGCCGATGGTATAGACCGCCTCCAGTCCAGCTGTTTCCCACAGCTCCTCCAGCATAACCGCGCTGGTTCTTGTACAGATCGTAGGCGGTGGAAATCGCCTGTCCGTACTGCCGGCTTCAGAATATCGCGGTGCAGCTTTAAAAAACGCGGCACTCACCTTCATTCCGCCTCCGTTTTGTACTGTAGTCCGTCCATATGTATAGCCCTGTCCATTTGTTTTCTCCTCCATGTTCAATCACGATCCAACGCTGTCATCCCCACTTGCACTGATTTCCATTATCCCTTCACAACTCCGCTGCAGATACTGCTCTCCACCTTCTCCTGGGCAATCAGATAAAAGATAACCGTCGGTATAATACTGATTACAATCGATGCAAAGCTTACGGCGTACAGCGTTCAAAATCACCTTTCAGGTTCAAAAGCGCCACTGAGATGGGCTTTAACTGCGGCTTCGTAATCAGCACATTGGCGATCGGCAGTTCATTATAGATAAAAGGAACGATGTAATCGCACAGGTAGAAAGTGCCGGCTTCGCAACCGGAATAATGACCGCAGAAGCGTTTGAAACAGGGAAGCACCGTCTATCATGGCCGCCTCATCCAGTTCCTTCGGAATTCCCTCGATATACCCTTTCAGAATGAAAAACACCATGGAAAGATTTACTCCGGCATAGATGACCATCAGTACGAAAAGATTATTTCTCTGACCGATGGCGCTGACCATCTGGACAATCGGAACAATCGCGCTCTGAATAGGTATCATCATTGCGGCAATCAGAAAGAGCGTCACCCCTCTCGCTTCCCGGTATCCGCTTCCTGGCCGTCACATAGGCGCCCATTATGGATACGCCCAGCATCAGGCAGATCGAACCTGCCGACAGGAGAAGCGAGTTGGCAGTGGCCCGCAGGATGTGGACCATCTTCTCCGCTGAAATATAATTATCCAGCCCAAACCGCTGCGGCAGGGAAAAAGTCCGCGAAAATAGTCTGGTCATCTTTAAAAGGAAGACAGTACTGCAAAATAAAGCGGAAAGATCGTGGTAATCAGCCAGATTCCCGCAGCACAGGCGTAGAGTATCCCGCCCGGCGTAATTTTTTCTTTTCTTCACGTTTTCCTCCTATTGCCCATCCCGCTCAGCGAACACCCGGTTCGTCACGACCGTAATAACCAGACAGAGCACGATCATGAGCACGGCGATGGCATTGGCATATCCAAATTTGCTGTAGGTAAACGCATTCTTATACAGCAGCGTGTTGGGCAACATCCGTGGCGTAGCCCGGACCGCCTCCTGTCAGTCCCATAATAAAATCAAAGACCTTGAAGGCAACCGGTCAGCACAAAGACGACCACGATCTTAAACGTTGGCTTTAGCTGTGGAAGCGTAATATAGATCAAGGACGCTGCCACGGGGTAACTCCGTCCATGGCCGCCGCCTCTTTATCCTCCGAGATAGCCGCCATGCCCGAGGAAAAGATAATCATCTGAAATCCCACGTTGCTCCACATGTTCACCAGCGCCACTCCCCACATGGCGGTGTGCATGTCGTTAAACAGATTAAAATGCTCCGCGATCCCCAGCTCCTTTCAACAGCACCGGGACAGGACCCTGTCCCGGCAAAGATGATAAAGGTAAACATCAGGCAGATGGCGATTCTGTTGATCACGACTGGCAAAAAATAACACGTTTTAACAAATCTGATTCCAAAAACTTTTTGCTCACCACCGTAGCCAGAAACAGCGAGACGGGAATTGTCACAAACAGGCCTGTCACACACAAGATTCCCAGATTGATAAACGCCGTTTTCGTCGTATAATCCTGGAAAAATGTCACGTAATTTCCGATTCCCACAAACCGGTACGGATCAGTAGGAATCCCGTTCCATTCAAAAACGATGTGAACACCATATTGCCGAGCGGATAGATAATTACGAAGGTGTAGAGCAGGATAACCGGAGCGATCATGAAAAATGCTTCCGGCCGGTACTTTTTACCCCGGACTTTTATTAACAAATCGATCCCCCGCCTTTCCTACTGCGGAAACAGTTTTCGCGTACTCTGTGTCGAGTGTCTTTGCGATATCTTCCACCGGCCGCTCCACAAACATGGTCTGAAGCTCCGTATTCGTAATATTAATCACGCTGGCATCGTCTAATAGGCTGCCATAATATCGGTTGTATCACTTCTTGTCGCATACCCCTCCATAAAGGTCTTCATGGGATTCGGAGACTTGGAGGCGTCATAGTCGATATCCACCGGATAGACCCCTCCGCCGGCAACTTCCGCATATCCTTCAAAGGTCTCCTTGGAGAGCATGAAGCTCATCAGCTTACAGGCTGCGTCATACTCCGGTGTACCCGGTTCCGCGGAAATACAAAAGCCCTCGCTGGTAGATGCAAACCAGATATTCTTATTCTCCGGCGCGCTCTCAAAATACGGGAAATTGACACAGTCGATCTGATCTGCAAATTCCATCCGTTAAAACGGTCAAAGTAATAGCTTGCCGTAAAGAGCATGGCGATCTTTCCTCACCGAAGGAAGTGACATTGTTCTCCACTTCATAAGAGATGGCGTCTCTGCCGAACACGCCGGCATCGATGAATTCCTTCATTTTATTCAGCACAGCCATCATCTCGGATCACTCCATTTAACTTCATGGCTGATGAACTTATCCCGGAACTCCAGCCCGTTCATTCGGACTGCCAGTTCACTGAAGAAACGGCCCAAATCGGCTTTTGTCTTGCAGCTACGGAAAACGGCACGATAGACGGATCCACTTCTTTTAGCTTCTCTGTCATGGTCATCACATCTTCCCATGTCTTCGGCGTCTCAATTCCGTTTTCTTCGAGCAGTTTTGTGTTGACGTAAACCGGAGAACCAATGACAGAGTTTGGAACGCCGTAGATCCCTTCCAGCCCTTTTTCGCTCAAAGGAGAAGGAACCGAATACCCCTCGTCCACGGGGCCTGTCCACTCCGGTGATTCTATTAAGGAGTCAGATCCTTGATCACCCCGTTTTTCGCCCAGTCATAATGCGGAAACGCATCAGAACAGATAAAGAGCGTAGGCGGGCTGCCTGCCGCAACGGAGGCCTTTAAGCTGCTTTTGTAGGATTCCGCATCTGCGATGGAGACATCCTCCACCTCAATATCCGGATTTGCCGCTGGGAATTCCTCCAGCTTTTCCATGTAATACTTTGCCCGGGGCAGTTCCGGATTGGTGTAACGGGACAAATAGGATATCTTGACTTTCCTCTCCGTCCGCCTGGCCTTGCCTCTGCATTTGACGGCCGTCGTCCCCCTCCTCCTGCTTCGTCTCCTAGAAACAGCCGCACCGGAGGTATCCTTCGTCTCCGTGGTCTTCGCGCTGCATCCGCTGACCGCAGCAATCATAGCCGCAGTCAGTACCAGTGCTGCAATTCTTTCATCATAATAATCCCCCTTCTTTTTTGTTTTCTTATTTTTTCTTCCTAAAGCTTACCATAACTGCCTTCTCACTCCCCATAGTTCTTTTTGGGTTTTTATCTGGAAATTTTGTTTCTCAGAGGTAGAAACGCCTGGCAGTCAACAAAAGCAATGGTTTCTTATGGAATATTTTGTCATATCTGTACTTTTTTTGCTTTTCCTTCCCCAATGTTGACTTTGCAAAACCCGTGCTGTATCATTTTCTTAATAAAACACCTCTCCAGCTGTATGACAGTTTGTCCGCAGAACGGAGGTTAAACGGCAGATAAGGAGGCTTTTGTGAGCGGAAAAGGATATTTTCAAGGCTGGAGTCTAAATTTTACATTTATGTATACAATCATTCTGATAGTCGTTATCACATGTATTGCATGTTCCATCGGGCAGTACAGCAATTCCATCCTGAAAAAAGAAGTCGCTGGACAGCTGTACCCAGAAGCTGGACTTCGCCGGAGAACGCTTCGAACTGATACTCGACCGAATAGAAAATGAATCGCTGCTTCTGACCTTGAAATCAGGCTTCCCGCCACGAGGCGGCAAAGAAAGGGGACAATTCCCCCTATGAGGAGCATATGAGGCGGCCTCCTTTTCCTCCTATCTCGTGGAATTTCTCTCCACCCAGAGCGCGGTGGAATCCATCAGCTATTACAGCTGGGATGGCTCCTTCTTTTATCAGGATAACTACGGTGTACTTCCTCCTGTCAAAATCGAGATCCCCAGGAGGTCCGGGAAGAGTTTTTCAGTTCTTCCCTGAAGTCATCCTGGTATATCCACGAAGCCCCCAATTCTGAGGCCGGCGGAAACTTAACCTTTACCTGCCTGAAAAAATCTCTTTGCCTTTACCGGCGAGCCCCTGGGATTTTTGCACTGACCGTATCGCCGTCACAGATTCGTGAAATCTACAGCGGTTTTTCTCAGAAAATGAGATTTTCATGATTACGGATAAAAACGGTCTCATCTGTGCCAGCACGAAGGAGGCATTCCGGAAAAAAGAGTGAAAGAGGGTTTTCTCCGGACGGCCTCCCTCCAGACAGGGAATACGATCACCCTTGATTCCACAAAGTATCTTCTGCACCTTCCAGCCGGAAAAAGATCTGAATTTATTCGCCCTCACCCGGAATCGCAGGTTTATCACGATTCCCGTTCCCTTTGTGTCCGTAATTCTTGCCATCGGGATCATCTCAGCATCTTTACCTTCTTTCTGTTCCGCTATTCCACCAGAAAGATCATGCTTCCCGTGAACCAGATCATTTCGAATGTCCGCGCCATGTCGGATGGCGACTACGGAGTGAGAATCTCAGTCCGGGAAGGTCAGACAGATGAAATCAGCCTGCTGGCCGGCCAGATCAACCGGATGGCAAAAACACCAGGACTTACTGGCCCGCGTTCACCGTGAAAATGAATTAAAACGCCGTTATGAGCTCTCTGTATTCAGCTTCAGATGCAGCCTCATTTCCTGTACAATACGCTGGAAACGCTCTGCGGCATGATCGAGATGAACAATAAGAGCGAAGCCATCGGCCTGGTGAACCTCATCTCCGGTTTTACCGAGGGGCATTGGGCAAAGGCAAGGAAATCATCACGCTGGAACAGGAACTGAAGATCACCCGTGACTACTTGAAGATTATGCAGAAACGGTATCCGGGCTGCTTTTTATTTCGAGACCTCCATGGAACCGGAAGTACTGTCCTGCTGTATTCCCCAAGCTCACCCTGCAGCCACTGGTAGAGAACTCCATTATCCACGGCCTGCAGCTTTTTACCTCCGACAGAGCCGGATTGATCACTATCACGGATACACGGAGGATTCCTTAATCGGTCTGAAAATCACGGATAATGGAAGCGGAATGGATGACGAGACGGTAGCCCGCTTAAACAGTCAGATTTTTTCAGAGGAACGGAGTTCGTTCGAATTCACAGCATAAAAAAACGGCTGAAGCTGTATTTTGCTGTAGCCGATATTGTGGTGACCTCCAAAATTGCAGAAGGAACCGTCATTACGATCCGAATTTCCAGACAGCAGGAAAACCCTGACAGAAAGGATTAGCCCTATGACCTATCAATTCTTAATTGTTGACGACGAATATTTTGTAAGGCAGAGAATCCGGCCTGTATTCCGTGGAAAGAGTACGGCTTCGAGTGTGCGGGAGAGGCGGCTAATGTGGAGCAGGCCTTCATTTTCTGCAGACGGTCCCCATCGATCTCGTCCTTCTGACATCTCCATGCCAGGTCCCAACGGACTGGAGCTTCTCCGCATGATGAAGGAAAAGAACAGTCAGGCGAAATTCATTATCCTGTCCGGATTTGCCACCTTTGAATACGCCAGGCAGGCCATCGCATACAACGTGGCCAATTACTTATTAAAACCCATTAACACGGAGGAACTGATCCAGGCCATAAACAGGAATCCGGGAAACTCTCGATAAAAACAACCATTTAAAACAGGAGCGCCTGGCCTGGCAGGAAGCCCGCCTCATCGCCGAGCATGTGGAAAAAAATACCTTCTTCCAGAATATTTTCTCCGGCCACGCCCTGGGCTCTGAAAGTGCCGGTCTGGCGGAGTTCGGCGTAATCCCGATACACCGTGCACCGTTGTGATCTTCGACGGCCAGCCAAAGATTACGCACAGCCTCTCCTTTCAGGAACGCTCCTCCTTTCAGCAGGCCCTCGGTAATCTCTCCGGCTGCCTGCTGTCCGGAAAATCAGGCTGTGTCCAGGTAACGGATATCTATAACCACCAGGTTCTGATCATTCCGCAAACACAGCTGCCTTTCGGACCGGATCATTTTTTCTGGGACGCCTCTCCGCCGCTGCCTTGAAAATTTTTCAAAGGATATCGTCTGCGGATATGGAAATGGGGAGGACAGCCTTGCCGCAGCCATCAGTTCCGCCACCAGACTGCCCTGCAGTTTTACCTTCCGCACCGTCTACGGAACAGAGAGCGGCGCCTTCCACACCCGTCTGCCGGAAAAGCAGGCGCTGGAACAGCTAAATACTTCCATACGGGGAATCGCGGGCGGCCTGCTAAAAAAGACCACCAGGTTATCTTAAACAGCCTTCATTCCGTTTTTCAGATCATCGGGCAGGAACAGTTTTCACTTCCTGCCCTGGAATCCGCGCTCTCCTCCCTGCTCTCTGCCGCCATCGAATACGCAGTCCACAGCGGAATCGCTCTTTCAGGCAGCGGCGGCTCCGCCTATACCGCGGCCGGAATCATCTATCACGGATGCAGCCTGGGTGAAATCGAAGAAAATTTACGAATCTCTTTCTCTCGCTCCCCGGGAGCCGGGAGATGGACGAGGTTCCCATGATCCAGCGGATTGTGCTCCAGGCCGCCGAACTGATCGAGCAGGAATACAGCCGCACCGACATGGGGCTTCAGTATATTGCATCTGTCCTGCTGATCAGCCCCGCCTATTTAAGCCGCAATTTTAAGCGGATTAAACAGTATTCCGTCATGCAGTACATCACAAAATGCCGCATGAGCACGCCTGGGACTTACTGAGCGGGGGCAGGCTTTCTATCGCGGCAAAGAGCTGAAAAGACTGGCTATCAGGACGCTTTTTACTTTTCCAAGTGCTTTAAAGGGTGTTTTGAATATCGCCATCGCAGGTCGACCGGTAAATTTCTATGAATAACCCCATCCTCCCCGGAATATACTGAACCAGAAGACAAGATTGGGGGAGAAACAAATGGAAAAATCAAAGCTGCAGGCCACCCTAAAAACCCTGCTCATCTCGTACATACTCGGAATTCTCCTGGTTGTTCTGGCCTTTGCCCTATAAATTCCGCTTAAAGGAGGGACAGATCCGCATCGGTGTCAACGCGGTCTACATCATCACCTGTTTAGTCGGCGGACTCATCATGGGAAAGAGCATACGGCAGCGCCGCTTTTTCTGGGGGCTGACCCTGGGACTCGTCTATTTCCTGGTGCTTCTGGCGGTCTCCTTTTTGCTGAACAAAGGGCTGAACGGAACGATGAACCAGATTCTTACAACCATGGCTATCTGAATGCGCCAGCGGCACCATCGGCGGAATGATCAGCTGATTCTCCGCCTGCGGCGGGTCGCCTGAAGGCAAGCTGCACCAACTTATGATATAAAAAGTGCCGGAGACACCGGCTCTGTGGAGCTTACTTCTGATCCACAGGCCGGTGTTTCCGGCATTTTCCTTATCATTTGCACATTATTACGGTCTTATATAGGCATAGCCTTCGGCCTGCCGCCGCCAGTTCCACCACGCCGGCCGGAACCACGGTTACGAAGTCAAAGATATCGGCCTTCGTCAAGCCGGTTCCCTTCAGGGCATTCCCGCAGGCGGCGAATCTTATCCCTTCTTCGACAGGGTTTTCATCGCTGTTTCATGTTCCGGTGATGATAACGCATATCCTCCACCGCTGCCGAATCGCCAGCACTTGATCATGCAGTTCTCCTCTTCGCCTCTTTATAATAAGCGTTCATATTCTTCACATTCCCAAGCACCAGGTGGCCACCTGTCCATCTCATCGATATGATAAATCACCTTCATACTGCCGCCTCCCTTACGCGTCAACGTTCTGCTCCTTGGAAGATACATGTGCACCCGGTCGATCCGGTTCTTGTCCAGCCTGTCCACAACCAGGCGGATCCCGTCACAGACGACGCTCGCCTTCTTCCGGAAGGCGGTCCAGCTGCCCGATAATCAGACCACCGATCGAATCATAGTCCTCGGATTCCAGTTCCAGATCCAGCTGATCGTTTAAATCGTCCAGCTTCATGGAGCCTTCCACCACATATTCTCCAGGGCCGACTTCCACCAGCTCCTGTTCTTCATCCTCATCATACTCATCCCTGAATCTCGCCGACAATCTCCTCCAGTAAGTCCTCCAGAGTAATCATTCCGGCCGTAGCCCCTGTACTCATCCAGCACAATAATCATGTTATTGCTGGTCTGACGCATCTCCACCATCAGCTCCGCCGTGTTCTTATACTCATATGTATAGAGCGGCTCACGGAGCAGATCACGGATATGAAACTCTTCATTCCGGTCGATGAGGAGGACATCCTTCATGTTGATGATACCGATTACGTTGTCCGTCGTCTCCTCGTATACGGGCATACGCGTATATTTTTCCTCACGGAAGATATCGATCAGCTCATCGTAGGTAGCGTCTACCTCAACCATCGCCATGTCGATTCTAGGAACCATAATATCCTTTGCCACAGAATCACCGAAATCGAATACATTATTAATAATCTTCTTCTCTTCCGATTCGATTACGCCCTCTTCGTGGCTTACCTCCACGATGGTGCGCAGCTCATCCTCGGTGATAGCCTCCTGCTTCCGGTTGGGATCCACGTGGACAAGGCGCAGAAAACCGGAGGACAGCACATTGACCGCATAAATCACCGGTGTCATGACCGTCATGAACAGGTAGATGAATTTTGCATATTTTAATGAAATTTTCTCAGAATACAGGGTAGAAATCGTCTTCGGGGAAATCTCACCGAATACCAGAATTACCAGCGTCAGAACGCCGGTAGCAACGCCAACCGCCTTATTGCTCCAGATATTCATGGCCAGTGTGGTGGACATGGAGGAAGCCGTTAAGTTCACTACGTTGTTTCCCACAAGAATCGCGCTCAGCATCTTACCCTGGTCCTCCAGAACCTTCGTCAGCGTAACAGCGCTCTTGTCGCCCGCCTCCGCCAGGTTTCTGATCCGAATCTTATTCACCGTGGTAAGCGCAGTCTCCGCGGAAGAGAAAAATGCAGACAATCCAATCAATAGAATCAAAATAAGCAACTGTATATAGTCACTTGAATCCAAAAAAATCAACTCCTATTTTTCATATTTTTGCTATTGATTCTACAATAGAAAAGCGGCCGTGTCAATAAGGCGGCCGCTTTATCCCTCAATTCACGCAGTAATTCAGCGTTCTTTCCAGGCTCTGATCAGCTCCAGAACCAGCATCATTCCGGCTCCGAAGAAAATAAACATATCCCCCAGATTAAATACAGCCCGTTTTAATCTGCCACACTGAATGCTGAAATAATCCACCACATAGTCTCTCAGGCGGTCGTACAAGTTGCTGACAGCGCCGCCGAGCGTCACCGATAAGGCAAGCTTTATCAGCGATATTCCCTTCTTAGGCAAAGATCCACGGAGAGTCCGCCACCAATGAACGAAGCCACGGCGAGAGGAACCATCTTCACATATTCCGGTCTCTCTTTCAAAAATCCAAAGGAAAACCCGGGATTGTGGTTCTTGTGCAGCATAATTTTGCCTCCCGTTCCGTTCAGTTCCTTTGGAAAGGAGGATTCCTCCTGCTCTTCAATCGCCTTTTTATACAGAGATCCACTGCTGCCAGCAGCACGATGATACCAATAAATACCATGACGCACACTCCTTCCGTCTTTATTATCTCCATTTTACTATGTTTTTTATCCATAGTCCAGTAATTCCCGCCCTGAAAGCTGCATACATTACTAAAAAGAATGTGGGAGTTTTTTCATGCCAGTCTGTGATTTTAATCCCGCCTCGGAAGAGTACGGGGACTTTATCATACACCACAACAACAGTTCTCCGGAAGATATCCTGCTGCAGCAGAAGGCGGGCTGCATCGATTATGTGGACCAGGAGTTTGCCGTCGTTTACAGTCAGCTGGAGCCGCTTCTCCCTATTACCACAAAAACATATACGTATTTTGCCATTCCCACGCTCTATACCCTGCTCGATACCACCAGCATGGAATCCTCCGGAATCATCCAGACCGCTCAGCAGCCCCTCCCTCAATTTGCGGGGAGAAGGCACCATGATTGGATTCATAGACACGGGAATCGACTACCGCAACCCATTGTTCCGCCTTCCGGACGGCAGTTCCAGGATTGCAGGTATCTGGGACCAGACCCTGCCCGAGCCGACAGGAACCATGGATGCTTCCTTCGGGATACCGGCCTCCACGCCTGCCATGAGCTTCTCCTATGGACAGGAATTTCTTAAGCCCCAGATCGATGAAGCGCTTCGTTCTTCCGATCCGCTCTCCGTGGTGCCCTCCATGGACACCTCCGGGCACGGCACCTTTATGGCGGGTATTGCGGCCGGAGGCGCGACACCGAATGAAGATTTTACAGGCGCCGCTCCTAACTGTTCCATCGGAGTCGTCAAGCTGAAACCGGCGAAGCAGTATCTCCGGGACTTCTACTTAATCCCTGAAAATGCCATTGCCTATCAGGAAAATGATATCATGATGGGAATAAAATATTTAAAGCTGTTAGCGCTCCGGCAGAACCTTCCTCTCGTCATCTACATCGGACTTGGCACGAATTACGGAAGTCATGACGGCACCTCTCCTCTTGGACTGGTTTTAAACAACCTGGTCCGCTTTGTAGGCGTATCTGCAGTCCTTCCGGCCGGCAATGAAGCCGGGCTCCGCCACCATTACATGGGACGGCTGTTAAACGACCAGGAATACGATGATGTAGAAATACGGGTGGCAAACGGGGAACGGGGCTTCTTCATCGAGCTGTGGGCCACGGAGCCAGAGCTCTATACCGTGGGCTTCGTCTCCCCGACAGGAGAGGTGATTCCAAGGCTTCCTATCGGTCTGCGGAGCAGAGATTACCGTTCCCTTTACTCTGGAACAAACAGTCATTACCGTCAATTACCGGACCACGGAGATTGGTTCCGGAAGCCAGTTCGTCCTGATGCGCTTTGAAGCGCCCACCGCCGGAATCTGGCACATCCGTGTCTACAACTCCCTGTTCATCACCGGAATCTTTCACATGTGGCTCCCTGTGGAGGGCTTCATCAGTGAAGATACCTTTTTTTTGCGTTCCGACCCTGACACCACCATCACGGAGCCGGCCAATGCTGCGGTTCCCATCACGGTCAGCACCTATAACCACATCAATAACAGCATCTACATCCACTCCAGCAGGGGATATTCCCCGGGGCGGTTTAATTAAGCCGGACCTGGCCGCCCCCGGGGTCAACGTCTACGGTCCCGGACTGTCGCCGGGAGGAGCCGGTGAAACCTTCCCGATGACGCGGCGCACCGGCTCCTCTGTGTGAGCGGCCCATGTGGCCGGGGCGGTGGCCGACCTCTTCACCTGGGGCATTGTCCGCGGCAATAATACCGCCATGAGCGACGCCAGCGTACGCGCATACTTAATCCGGGGGGCAAACAGAAATCCAGCCTATACCTATCCCAACCGCGAGTGGGGATACGGTACGCTGGATCTCTATCAGACCTTTTTACGTATCAGAGAATAAATTAATGATAGCCTCTCATTCGGATGAGAGGACCTCCGTTTTTATCGAGGTATGCGCTCTCGTAATGACGACGGAACCGATCTCGGGGTCCTTCGGGATTTCATACATAATATCCAGCATGAAATCCTCGATAATGGAACGAAGGGCCCTGGCTCCGGTTTCTTTCTTCATGGCCTGCTCCGCGATCCATTCCAGTGCGTCATCTTCAAATACAAGCTTTACTTCATCCAGTTCCAGCAGCTTCTCATACTGCTTTAATATCGCATTTCTCGGTTCCTTTAAAATCCTCACCAGCAGCTCTTTGGTCAGAGACTGCAGCGTAACCGTAATCGGCAAACGTCCCAGAAACTCGGGAATCATACCGAACTTTCTCAAATCCTCTTTAACACCCCGGCCTAAAATATTAGGATCCTTATCGTACTTATCCTTAAGCTCCGCCGCAAATCCGATGGAAGACTTATTCGTTAAGCGTTCCTTAATAATATCTTCCAGATCCGGAAATGCGCCTCCGCAGATAAATAAAATATTATCCGTACTGACTGTAGTCATGGGGGTCAGGGCATTCTTCTGATTGGAGCCGACCGGCACCTCCACATTACTGCCCTCGAGAAGCTTTAACAGCTCCTGCTGAACCGATTCCCCGCTGACATCGCGGCTGTTGGTATTTTTCTTCTTTGCAATCTTATCGATCTCATCGATGAAAATGATGCCGCGCTGCGCCCGGTCCACGTCGTTGTCGGCAGCCGCCAGAAGCTTGGATACCACGCTCTCAATATCATCGCCTATGTATCCGGCCTCCGTATGAGGTGGCGTCCGCGATCGCCAGCGGCACATCCAGCAGCTTCGCCAGAGTCTTTACAAGATACGTCTTTCCGCTTCCCGTAGGCCCGATCATCAGGATATTGGATTTCTCAATCTGTACGTTTTCCTCCTCTTTCTTGTCGGAATCCACCAGGAAAACACGCTTATAATGGTTGTACACCGCAACAGAAATTACCTTCTTGGCCTGCTCCTGTCCGATCACATACTCATCCAGCCTCTGTTTGATAATGTGAGGCGCCGGTATATCCTTTAAATCGAATTCCGGCTTCTTCGTCTCAGCAGTTCTCTTCTTGATCTTCTGCTTCTTTGGTATCTCCACATTCTGCTGATTCAGATTGCTGAAATCACTTAGATTTAAGTTCATATAAGGCATGTTCTGAATCTTCGACAGATCAAAACCGCCCTGTGTCACTGAATCAAATGCCTTCTGCATACAGTCATGGCAGAGATTCATCCCGCCCATGGTGACCATGGGACCGGTCTTGCTCTCCGCCTGCGGCAGACGTAGCAGATTTTTTCATACTCATCATCGTCCTTTGCCGGCTTCTTCTCTGCCTCCTCCGACACAGCCCTGTCTTCTTCTTTTTTCTTTCCTTCGCCTCTTCCAGATATTCTTTATCTTCCAAAATAGTTTCTCCTTTTATATGTAATCGATCATCTGCTCTGCAGGCCTGCATTTCCACCGACCGCAGAAATTAATCTGTTTCCATTACATGAACGCTGTTCGGCCCGCATTACACCGGGCCGTCCGCCGGACTTCACACTGCCGGCGCACCTGTTTATTATAAATCATTTGCTTTCATCCTACAAGAGCGCCGCCGCATTTTAGACTTTTTTAACAACTTCATGGTTCCGGTCTTTTTCCCGCCTGCAACGCGACAGCACTCGCCGGCGGCAGCTCGACAGCTGAGAAAAGAAAAAGCGCGCGAAGAAGACACATCTGCCTTCTCCGCGCGCCTGCGCGCTGTCACTGTTTTTGAATCGGTCATTTCTTCCTTATCAGTTTACGGAATTCTCTGCCGGCTTCTTATCCAGTGTGATATCTACGTTTCTCTCCACATACTGCCCATTTTCCAGAGACTGCACGGTAACGGTGACGGTTGTTCCGCCCTCATAATACTTCAGCATGTTGGTTAAGTCATCGTATGTCTTGATACTCTGACCGTCAAATTTGGTTATAATGTCCTTCTCGCGGAGGTCTGACTTGGATGCTGCGCCGCCTTCCACGATCTTATAGATAAAGACACCCTGCGGCATGCCAAGCTGCTGGCTGGTCGCCGCGTCAATATTCTTGCAATGGATTCCCAGATAGCCCTGCTCGGTATCCGCCACCTGAGTCCTGGTCTTTCTCGTCATCAGAGTGTC
>VOFH01003888.1_pt1 | contig 32893 bp, 46 predicted proteins | sample 5384091 | NCBI WGS metagenome assembly VOFH01 (sample SAMN12384727, study PRJNA508395) | human gut metagenome | isolation source: healthy gut G | host: Homo sapiens
CTTTGCCATGTATTGCTCCTTCACCACAACACTTCCACCGAAAGAAGCTTTATACAACAATTCATATGTCCCATCATTTAAAGTTCGGCTTGTTTCAACTTTAATACTAAATCTCCCCACTTCTAATTCTCATTTGAGTATACAGTGTTTCGGCAGCAGATAAATCTGCATAATTCGCCTAGTACCTTCATCATCAGTTTCAATGATATAGTGAACAGGATGTCCCAATGCTGATTCATGGCCGCTTCCTGCAAATATTCTCTCTGTAATTCCAAATGGAAGGTATCACTCATCCAATATTTAGCCTCATTGTATCGCAGCAGATTGGCAGTGCCCTTCTTTACAATATATTCTTTTATATTCCAAATACCGGACATAATCTACAATCTCATCAAGCCCAAATTCCTCCAGAATTTCATTTGTATCCTGATAAAATTCTGACTTTCAGCCTTACTTAGAAGTCCGTATAATTTCTTTAATGTTACTTTTGATATGACAATATCTGTCATTTGTATTCCCATATGCTGAGCATAGAATCTACAATAGCCGATATTTTCTGCAAATCCGTCACAAACGCTCCCCAACGTAATACTTCCTTCAAAGTATCTATAATAAATATATAATGCATTTCTTACCAAATCTGTTGTTAAATACCTCACTTCTATTTGCATACTTATGTCATCTCCGCAACAGCATTTCTATCATTCTCATCTTTGCAATAGTATTCTCCCTTAATAATAATTTCAATTCTATACGCTAACATAAGTATTCCTCCTAGCTCCTTCACTTTTGCTTCTGTCCCATAGTATAACTCATGTAATAAGCAAAAGGACACACATGCAAATTTTCCCAACTCCTTTATTTCTGAAATTTAATATGTTTCCTGTTCTTCCATAAGAGACAAAAATGTGCCTTTGAATAACATTTTCACATTGTTTATATTATTTAAAATTCTATGAATTGCTCTGTTTTCTGCCGCAATAGCAAACATCGGCGTCGGATTATGTATTTTTAGGCATCCATCACTCTGGAAGTCGCATGTTACCTGCTTTTAAGTGTTGATCTGGGAGTTTGGTGATCATATCCGGAGGCTCATGCCTGTTTACCTGCGTCCCTTGTTTTGCAAGAAGGGATTGTAAAAGAAACCGGTTCCACAGCCCACATCCAGGATTTTAAGTTTACCATTACCACCCTTTTTTCCTTAATTTTGCAACTGCATCTTTTCTTTCCTTTGCTTTTCATCCTCAATTTTTTTTTTCTTGTGACTTAATGCCTTTTAGGTAGGTATTTCAATCCCTTTTCCAGCCATCATCTCTTTGCCAGCGGACTATGTAACTCCTGCCCTTTCTGCTCCAGAAAGTTGTCGCTTTGCTTGGTCCAGTAGGTTGCACCTTTTTTCGGTCGTCTTCCCCATAACTGATCCGGCCATAAGCTACCATCGACCATCCTTAATCACCTGTAGGGAACCAGTCTGATACAGGATTACTTCCTGTCCCCTATAGAGGACAGGTTTCCAGAATATTATCCTCGTAACCTTTACATATCCAAGGATTTCTCCTTCTGTAAACAGGTCTCCTGCCTTCTTCTGGGATACCCAGAGTCCTGTAGAGGCGGATTGATACTGCACATCCGTTACGTTAATGGATAATATTTCCGCATACTTCTATGTCCGTCATAAATACCGAGGAACCGTAAAATACTGCGTACATCACGCTTCATAGAACGCACTTCCTCTGTCTCCCAGGCTCCCATTCCACCCCGTTCCAGAAGCACGGAAGGGATGCCGCAGGATGCTGCATAATTATAGCTTCCACCCGATGATACCTCAGATTTTTACCATGTAAGGAACATCCACCTGCTCTGCCATCTGACGGGAAATTTTCATCACTTCCGGGGCTGCTTTTCCCTGCGTAATACATAGGGAGTCAGCTTCTCATAGTCATCACCACTGTGAAGATCAATATAAAAATCTGCCACCTTCTGTAACTCTTCAACTACTGCATACGCCAGTTTTTCGTATGTAGTACCTTCTTTTTTCCTGGAAAAAGGCGGTTCAGATTTCGCCGGTTGCTCTGCAAAAGAGAACCGTGACGGTTCTCAAATTCTTCTTTCGCCACTACCTTTACAATAATTACCGTTCGGTCATTTTCTCAATTTTCAGGTCTCTTCCAAGCTCTACTGCACTCTGTATTCCCACATATTCACCAGCGTGGATACCAGCTGTAATGAGAGCTGTTTTACCTGGTTTTTCGCCCCTGACAATTGTTGCGGGAAGAGAAAATTCTCCATTTCCAATGGAAATAAAACCATGGACACGCTGCCCTGGTGCCGCACTTAAGCCACCCATATATTTATTATTTCACCAATTTCCAATAATATCTTTACAAATAATTTTCCTTACGATTCAATAAAAACTTATCCTATTTTTTAAATACTCTAATACTTCATTCTTACAACCAACACCGCTTTACTTATCTTTAAATTCGTACAAATTTCTGTATATCACTGATAATATCTTTTTCTATTTTACAGCCTCCACCATAAACATGGGTGTAGATCCATAATTCAGCTTCTCTTCCTCGCTCCATACCTGCTGCCAGATGTCCTCATTCACCTGAATCTGCGCTGTCCAAGCGCTTCCAGTACCTTCACATCCCATCCCGGACGCTTGGTCTCCGACAACGGAACCTGCAGCGCAATTTTTCTCCATTCGGTCAATATCTGTGCACAGATAATGGTCATCAGGCTTCCTTTTTCCACATTTTTGCGGTCGTTCTCGTAAGCCTCACGCTTCTTATCATCATAGAGATATCCATACCAGTTGGCATCAAAATTCAAAAAAGCTTTCCACCTTTTTCAGAACCCGAAGCCACTCTTTATAAGCCATTTCCGGATGGGGCAGATTCCAGGTCAGGTTTCTGGAAATGATCACGTCAAAAGCTCTCATCTTCAAACTCAATGCCTGGGCATCCATTCTTTTAAATTCAATATTCCGGCTCTTTTCTCCGATAAATTTCGCTGCATTTTTCTGCAGCCTTTTTCCAGCATTCCCGGAGTGTAATCTATGGCTGTTACATGATATCCTGCTTCCGCAAGGATCATAGGGAAAAGCCTGGGCCAGTACCGATATCCAGAATTCTCAAGTGGTCCTTATATTTGTCTGTATGTTGTTTTTTCAGAAAATTCTTCTTCGAAAACTTCTTTTCCACAGAATTGTTTTCTGAATCCTCATTTTCCCAGACCTTTTTCCAAAAATCCGCGTTCCAGAGTCTCAGCCATGCCTTTTTCTGCATTCCCTTCAATTCTTTTTCATTCACCTCAGAATACCCTTCCGTCCGGGTGCTCCAATAACTCTCTATTTCATCCAGTAATTTATCCAATTTCAAATCCTCCGCATTAAACTCCAATGTTAAAATATTATCAAAACCAGTTTTCTTCCATAAGCCCCCGGGAAATGAACTCTATATAAAAAAAGCAGACAAATCTGTATCTCTACAAACTCGCCTGCTCTCTTTTCTTTTTTTTCCTAAAAGGGAATTTCAACTATTACAAGTGCTTCTCCAACAATACCAGCTGCATCCGGTATCCCGTTAAATTCTGTAGGCACAATCCCGATTCCCTTATATCCAAGCTTTTTATACAGCCCTCTTGCAGCGGCATTTTTGCGTTAGAGCGTGTTTGAAAAAGGCTTTCTGCAAGATGTGTGTCACAATTTGTGGGAGATTTTGTCCGGAGGAAGGCGCCGTAGCGGGCTACGGCAACTGAATTCAGGCAAAATATGCCGTAAATTGAGGCGTGCAGGTTGCTGGAATGATTTTTCAAACACGCTCTAGTCATCCAAAGTTCGGACAGCCGTGGCTTAAAACGTAATCCTCATAAAACTTTACAAACTTCTTTCCATAGCCTTTTCCTGAAGCGGAGGGGAAACTACCAGAGTGTGAAGACGCAGACCTCCTCATCCCTGGCTGCGAATTCCCAATCGCCTTCTGCATAAGAATCCACCTGCGCTTTATTGATTCTGGCCGCTCCCAGGAGCTCACCTGCATCCTCCAGAACAAACAAGTCCTTGGCATCTAATGCGGCCTGTGCCGTAGCTCTTGTAGGATACACACCACGGATCAGCCAATGGTCTGCTGACCTGTTTCTTCTGCCGTATGAATGTCATTGTAAAGCTGTTCCACTGACACAAAGGTCAGCCTGTGTTCCCCTTTCGAATTATCATTTTCTGTCCCTCTCCTTATGCAAAATATAATTGTTTTTCTTTCGTCTCGTAAAAAGCCCTATCTGCTTCTTTGTAATACTGTTCATAACTGTCAGGCTTCTGGATATATCTGGGATTTCATGCTTGTTATCTAATACATCGAATATTAAGTAACCACCATATTGACTTGTCTGCATATTGGTATCGTTATTTACAGGAAACGATGTACTGGCTGTATTTTCAGCCGCAATTTTCATCAATTCTCAAGCTCTTCCTCCGTAAATGGTGCACAGTGGATTGCTTTTATGTTATCAAGAATCTGCTGTGGTCGTGATGCTCAATGAGTACACTGGTCACCTCCTGCTGTGCAAGCAACCAGCCAAGGCCATCTCCGAAAGCTTCTCGCCACGCCTCTGCAGCCATATCATTCAGCTCCCCGGATCTGCTGCAAACGCTCTGGCGTCAGATTGCTTTTCCTTCAAAAATCTGCCGTCGGTACGGATACGGCTGTCTTCCGGAATACCATTAAGGTAGCGATCTGTAAGCTGTCCCTGCCAAGAGGACTGAAGGTGATCAGACCTTTTTCAGAATTCCAGTGGTCTTTTTTTTAGTCCATTTTTCTCCACAGTTCTGTCAAAAATAGAATAACGGTTCTGATTGATGACAAACGGACAATACATTTCCTGCAAAATCGACGCCGCCTGTGAAAGTGTTTTTCCATCGTAATTAGAAAGTCCCACATACAGGGCTTTTGCCGCTCTGTACTGCACTTGCCAGTGCTCACCCATGGTCTCTTCAGCGGTGTATCCGGATCCATTCTGTGATGATAAAAAATATCTACATATTCCAGTCCCATACGCTTCAGGCTCTGGTCAAGACTTGCCAGAAGATACTTGTGGCTGCCCCAGTTTCCATAAGGACCATCCACATTTCTATCCTGCCTTGGTAGTAATGATCAGTTCGTCCCTGTATTTTTCCCAGGTCTTCTTTCAGAATCCTGCCGAAATTAATCTCTGCACTCCCCGGCTCCGGTCCAATTATTCGCCAGATCGAACTGTGTGATTCCGTTGTCAAAAGCTGTAAAACACAGCTGTCTCATATTCTCAAATTTAGACGTATCTCCAAAATTATGCCATAGTCCAAGTGACACCTTCGGCAGCATAAGTCCGCTGTCACCACAACGGTTGTATTCCATTGTGGTGTAACGTTCTACTTTGAAGCAATGTACATAATAAAAACCTCCCTGAAAACGATAATTAGTTTTAATATACTACCCGGAAAATGATTTGTCATTGGAAAATATGACTGTTTATGCCTTTTTTCCAAACGGGCATTATCTATTCTGGATCCACAGCCTACCAATTACATTTCCCAGAGCTTTTCAAAAAAAATAATATTAATCCCATTTGGCTCCATTATTTTCCCTACTAACGCTTCACTTGGCATGGATATGCTCACATTAATATCAAATCATACGCCGTTGTTCCCATAACAACTATATTTCAGAGGTTCCTTGAGATATAATATTTATCATCTCATTTTCAGATATTTCTATTTGCTCCTGAAACATATGCTGAACCACTTTAGAGTACTAAACAATATAATCTTTGCCCTCTGTTCTGTACGTTTGTTCTTTTTTACTGGAATCAATTTTGATGCTGCACCTTTATCATCTGTCAGTACACATATTTTCCCATCTACGATTCCAGGAAGATGTGACAGTATATGTACACATATCGCAATAAGTTCTTCCCCTAAATTATCCGCATGTTCTTTTGTTTTCTCTCACTGTGGCAAAAAATCTACGATATATATCAGACTGTCTTAAATTTTTCCCCTTCAAGCACTTCTGCTGTAAGTTTCTCGTCATTTTTCAACATTTCTGTTATTGTACTAACTGAGATTTTACCATTCTCACAGCCCAGGATAAATACTCATTTATTCTTTCATTTGTAGAAAAGCATTCTGAAAGAATGTCATATGTATATTCTTCATTAAATATCACAACCTTAATTTCTGCCTCAGCCATTTTTTTAATGAATGCAATATATTCTTCTGCTAAACTATGCCTGTCTGATGCAAGCTCCATCAAAATGCATTTCGTGATAAATACCACTGTTCCATGTATTTTATAATAATTCATCAATACTTTTTTATCTCTTTATCCGGCAAATGAGAATGCCTTTGAAACGAGCATGCATCATAAAAAAATAACTCTTGAGCCAGATAGAAAATTTTCTTTATGCCATTAATCTCTTTTTCAACAAAAGTACCTATCTCATTAAAATTATCAGGAGTTTCCGTATATGTAGTTGGCATATCTTACTCCCTCCTTATTTTCTGGTATAGTTCACGCATATTATGAAGAACTTTATCTAATGTACGCTCATTTATATATCCATCCTCGACATATTTTTTTCCAAACTTCTTAACTATAGCTTCTACGTGCAGATAATCATCTTTTTTTGATGGTTTCCATTATGGTCTGTCCAACCAAAGATCAGCTAATTTTGTTTAATCTGGGCAATGATCATGATTAAGTAATCCCTTCTGTAACTGCATTTCCAGCTATCAATCTCAATTCAAGGCATCTAATCAAAACTGCCATAAATGGAACTTCATAATATGCCATTAATCGGATAATTGTATCTACTTCATTACTGTCAGATTCTTCTTTAAATTTCAAATACATTCTTCTAAAACTTATCTCTGGCATTAATAACATCCCAGCAAAAAAGATTTTGCAGCATATTCTTCCTCATGTTCATAATAATGATCGTCTGAAAATTCTACCTTTGAAACAAATTCATTTTCGCCCCAGAAAACATGATAAATTTTATGTGCTATAGCAAAATTCGTATTCACCTTAGGTAAAGAGGTGTTAATTACAACATACCCTAATCCATCACCTTTATAACACAAAGCGCCTATTTCATCATCGGCAAAAGGTATTTCCAAAACCAGAAATCCTTTTTCTGAAAAGAGGACCGCACAATTTGCAGAACATTAAGAAGATCACTATCATATTCAATCCCGGCAAAATGAACAGAATTTTTTTATCATAGAGTAGATTTCGTCATGATTTTTATCACTATATGCAATGATTTTTCGTAAACGCTCTATATTCATCACTTAACTCCTCGCTATATTTTCAAAACGACTGTTTGCACTGATTACTTCATCAATATTTTCCATTAATTCCACTAACTGCTTGGCGATCTGCTCTTTGTTTCTTGAAGGTTCTCCAGCATAAAATGCAATTTTATTCATTGAAGAACTTCCGACCCAGGAAAATGCTCATAGATTCTTTCAAAAAATCCAATACTTTTCCCAAGTCCACGTGCAATCTTTTCTCCATATCTGTACCGCTTTCTTCTTGTGAACCAGTCAATAAACGCGACATTTTATTCTTATCTATACCTGTAACCATGCTTAGATAAGATTGTTTTAATCTTCATTTCTGATAAATATTTATTCACGTTGCTTATAAACTTCGTCATGGCTCTCAACTCCTTGGCTCTCTTTTTACCTTTTAATATTTTATTCTATGTACCTAATATTATACTTCTTCTCTTTATATAATGCAACCATTTCATCTCAAATTTTAAGATTTTTATTTGTTGCATTTAGATATAGCATTTATTTCTTCCATAATTTCATTCTTATTTTCTCAAATTTTGATATTTGCTATATATTGTAAAAAAATCATATCTGTTCTCTTCATAAACAATAAACAGATCTGAACTACGCTTTTCTTCTGCAAAAATAATTGCCCTAATCGGTAAACTATGGTATTCTATAGGTAATATACGTGTACTGCTACACACGCAAAAAATTGAGGTGATCTATCGTGAAATCTAATGAATCCGCTGAGAACTATCTTGGAAAACCATTCTTATTCTCAGCAAAAAGAAACCTGTTGTGCGTTCCGTTGATATTGCTGATGAGCTTGGATTTAAGAAATCATGTCAGTGTTGCTATGAAGAACCTTTAGTGAAAAGAACCATATCACTGTCACTCCAGAAGGATATATTTATCTTACCGAATCCGGACAGAAGATTGCAGATATGATTTATGAGCGACATGAATTTTGTCCTCCTGGCTGATCAGTCTGGGTGTTGATCCGGAAACTGCAACCTCCGATGCATGCCGTATCGAGCATGTCATCAGTCCAGAGAGTTTTACCGCTATCAAGGAGCATCTCTCCTGGTAAATAAATTATACGCATTGCGTTTTTGCATTGCATTTTCCTACAATTACAGAAGCTCATTGACTGCTGTACGCAGCAATATAAGACCTGTACTCCAGATAAAACCAATGACAAGGTTCCATCATTGTAGAATTTTATCCGGATACAGGTCTTTTTTATTTATATACTTTTCCTTATTTCACCAGATAATATCTGGCAGAAAATGGTCCCATTTTTAAATACTGCTTTTTCCGCCTGTAATTACCTTTTCTTTTTTCGTGTAGCGCTTTTACCGCCATATTTCACCATATCACTTGCAAGGAGAAGCTCATATCCGGCATAATCTTTTTTCCAAAGTGTATTCCTGGATTTCGTCGGAGAAATTGAACACAGCCAAAATTTTCTGATCCCCACTGATTCTTTCAAACAGATACATGCACTTCTGCTCCTGATGGCAATCCACCCATGAGAAACCATCCTGGCTGAAATCTCTGGGAAAAAGCACTGTTCTTCAGATAGCATTGGTTCAGATCTGCCATGAATTTATGAAATGCTTCATGAACAGGGAATTTCAGCAAAAATCCAGTCCAACTCATCCTTTTCGCACCATTCTTTCAGCTGTGCCAGCTCATTTCCCATGAAATTCAGCTTTGCACCTGGGTGCATACATATACATATACATAGCCCTTGCCTGTGGAAATTTCCCATCATAACCACCGTTCATCTTCTCATGATGGTTGCCTTTCCGTGGACAACCTCATCATGGGACAGCGGCAGGATATAGCGCTCATTGTAAAAATACATCATAGAGAATGTCAGCTTGTGATATTTTTCCTGTCTTTCTTTTGCATCTGCCTGAAAAATAAGACAGAGTATCGTGCATCCATCCTAAATCCCATTTGTAATCAAATCCAAGTCCGCCCTCCCATACCGGCTTTGTCACACCCCTGATATGGAGTTGGAATCCTCGGCAAAAAGGGAGGCAGTCAAGGGGATTCTTTCCTTTAAGCCCTGATTCATGGTACGGATAAATTTCAGAGCTGCCAGGTTTCTCCACTTTGCGTCCCCCCTGCCAGTAAATCAGATTTCCTACTGCGTCCATGCGAAGGCCATCGAAATGGAATTCATTCATCCAGTAATAGGCAGAGGACTGCAGAAAACTGCAAACTTCTCCTCTGGAATGCATAAAATTGCAGCTTCCCCATTCGTTATAACCAACTGCCATGTTTGGATATTCATAAAAAGGGCTGTTCCGTCATATTCTGCCAACGCATAATCATTCACTGCAAAATGCACTGGAACAAAATCCAGAATGACCCCAATTCCAGCCTGGTGGCACTGGTCTACAAATGCTTTCAATTCTTCCGGCTTGCCATGGCGGGAGGTTGGACTGAAATATCCTGTATCCTGATATCCCCAGGATTCGTCGCATGGGTACTCACAGAGAGGCATGATCTCCACATAATTATAGCCGTGTTCCTTCAAATAGGTGATAAGGATCGGTGCCAGTTCCTCATAGCAGGTGTACCAGTCTTCCTGTCCTTCGCCCGTTTTTCCAGGAGCCAAAATGCATTTTCATAAATGTTTACTGGTTTGTCGTAGCTTGCTTTGCGGTTTTTTCAGCCATTTGCTGTCGCCAAATTCATAACCGCCAAGAGCATAGGTCTTTGAAGCAGTGCCTGGACGCATCTCGCTATAAAAGCATAGGGGTCTGCATGGTCCACGAAGGAGCCGTCCTGACGGTAAATTCTGTATTTATACATCAGGTCAGAGCCTACATTATTCATGGTGCATTCCCAGAAATTGCCATCATGAACGCGGTTCATAGGAGTCTCTGTCCAGCCGTTGAACTCACCAATTACAGATACTCGCTGCGCTGCCGGGGCAAATGTAACGGAAGGTGCTTCCGCCATCCCATACGTGAGCACCAAGGTACTGATATGTTTCAAATTCTTTTCCTGTATAAAAGTTGTAAAAATCCATGTTTTTGCTCTCCCATTCATTATAAAAAAGATATTAGACAGTAGTTGTTTTTCTCTGTATAATAAGTATAATTGTGTAAATGAAAAATTGCTACCGACGAAAACGACATTAGTTGGATTTCCAACGTTTTTTGAAATGTGTCGGATTTCTTTTTTTATAACCTATTTAGTGTGTTGAAAGTTGTTCAAGGCGGACGCACTCGGACAATGGTGATTGCTCACTCGCTGGCGCAACGCTCCAGCGAACTAACTGTTATCCTGCGACTAAATCGTTTCAGGAGAGCCTTCACGATTAAGTCGACCCTAAGCAGTGGATTTCGCCTACGCTAAAACCGCGCCTGAAATGGCTCGCTGGAGCAATAACCATTGTCCGAATGCTGTGTACTGGCTGGACTTATTTGTACATAGAAACTTTCAACAGGTGGGGAGGGGGAGTGATTGGCTTCCCTATACTGTATCGGAAACGAAAGTTTATGGGGAACTTGTCGGAAATTAGCGGCTTTTACAATTTCAATGAAGTATTTGCACATTTTAAGGGCTGTTTTGCAAGCAAAAAACTTGACATATTATTTTATGCGCCTTCGATACCCCATTTAGATGGTTGATACTTGCAGCTTTATTGGTTGCCATATCAGGCGCGTTCTTAGCGTAAGCGAAATCCAGCGCTTACGGAGACTTATGCGTGAGGGCTCTCCCGAACGCATTAGTCGCAGTTAGCGATTAGTTCGCTGGAGCGTTGCGCCGGCGAGTGAGTAATACATTGTCCAAATGCGTCCGCATTGAAGAACTTTTAATCAACTAATTCCAGTATTACAGAACTTACAGGCAAGACGGCGCAGGCAGCATTAAAAATGATAAAAAAAAATAAAAAGCACCTCAATGCACGCAACATTAAATATGATAAAAACTAAAAGCACCCTCGAAGTGTGCAACTTTGCAACTACTAAACAGTCACCTATTTTCATCGCAGGAGGTCAATAAATTGACAACAAACAATTCGAATATACAAGAAATGAATTCTGGTACTCCAACAGTAACTCCCTTACAAATTTTAAAAACTTACTTCGGATATGATTCCTTCCGAAGGGCAGACGGAAATTATAGATACCATTTTAAGCGGACGGGATGCGCTGGCGATCATGCCCACGGGGCCGGAAAGTCTCTTTGTTATCAAGTTCCGCGCTTCTTTGCCAGGAATTACGCTGGTGGTTTCACCGCTGATTTCTCTTATGCAGGACCAGGTGAAGTCACTGAATGAAGCGGGGATCCATGCTGCTTATATCAACTCTTCGCTGACTGAGGGACAAATCAATAAGGCTCTTTCTTTCGCTGCGCGAGGTGTCTATAAGATTATTTACGTAGCACCAGAACGACTGGGAAACAGCTTCATTTCTAAGCTTCGCTACATACTCCCTATCTCCATGGTAACTGTAGACGAGGCCCACTGTATCTCCCAATGGGGACAGGATTTTCCGTCCAAGTTACTTAAAAATCATAGATTTTGTAGAACAGCTGCCTGGCAATCCAATCATCAGTGCTTTTTACCGCCACTGCCAGAAGTCGTAAAAATGACATTGCAAGAATACTGAAACTGAAAATCCCAACATAGTTGTAACTGGCTTTGACAGAGAAAATCTATACTACCAGGTAGAGCATCTCACTGGAAAACAGAAGGATATATTTATCCAAATTACATAGAAACCCATCCAAACGAAAGCGGAATCATCTACTGTGCCACCAGAAAAAACGTGGATACTTTGTATGAGAAATTATTGAAACAAGGCGTTCTGTAACCCGTTACCACGCTGGAATGAGCAACGATATCCGCAAAAAAGTCAGGATGATTTCATCTTATGACCGCGCTCAGGTTGTGATTGCCACCAATGCTTTTGGCATGGGAATCGACAAACCAATGTGCGTTTCGTCATCCACTACAACATGCCTCAGAGCATGGAAAACTATTATTACCAGGAAGCTGGCGCGCAGGACGTGATGGTGAACCTGCAAAATGTATCCTTCTCTTTTCCACTCAGGATGTGATGATCAGCAAACCCTTCTTGGAAGCAAAGACTTCAGAAGGTATGGATTTTCAGGAAATTGAACAGGTAAAACATCAGGATTCCCGCCGTCTCCAGCTTATGGAAGGCTACTGTATGACCACCTCCTGCCTGCGCAATTACATCCTGGAATACTTCGGAGAAACCACACATCAGCCTTGTGATAATTGCGGCAACTGCCACCAGGAATTTGAAGAACTGGATATGACCCTGATGCCAAATGGGTAGTCGGCTGCATCACCGAAAATGCGCGGCCGCTATGGCAGGTGCTTTGTAACGGCACCTCCTGGGCTCCAAAAGCCCGTCTGAAGGACATTGGCGCCACCTCCTACAACTGGGCGGTCAGTTAGAAAACCGCACTGAAGCCGACCTCCGGCTCCTTATAAGCCAGATGATCCGTATGGGATATATCATCCAGACAGAAGGAGAATACAGTGTTTTAAGAGCAGGAAATATTGCAGATTTACAAAATAAAAATACAAAGATCATAATAAAGAAAATTTAAAGAAAAAGAGAAAATATCAACCACAAAGAAACACAAAACTCCATTCAAAAAGGACAGTTTTTCCGCTTCCACCGAAAGCTCATCCACTGATTCCACCGCCACAAACTCCAGCCACAATTCTGCCCTTTTTGAAGCCTTACGTCAGCTCCGTCTCCAGATTGCCAAGGAAGAATCTGTCCCTCCCTACATCGTCTTCACCGACAGAACCCTTATCGATATGTGCAGTAAACTTCCTCAGAATGAGGATGAAATGCTCAATGTATCCGGTGTAGGACAGAACAAACTTAAGAAATACGGCCAACGATTTTTACAGGAAATCTCCGCATTTCAGTCTGCTGATCACTAGACATCATTGCTATTTAGTGTGTTGGGAGGGTGAAAAGTTTTTTTTCAGGAGGGACGCATTTGGGCAATGTATTACTCACTCGCCGGCGCAACGCTCCGATGAACTAATCGCTAACTGCGACTAATGCGTTCGGGAGAGCCCTCACGCATAAGTCTACGTAAGCGCTGGATTTCATCTGCGCTAAGAACGCGCCTGAAATGGCTCGCTGGAGTAATACACATTGCCCAAATGCTGTATGTCGGCTGGGACTGATTCTATTTAGGAACTTTAACGAGGAAGAGGGGGAGTGATTGGTTTTCCGATACTTTCTTGGCAATGATGGATTAGATAAAAAACAATAAAGCTGCGAAGTACCAACCATCTAAATGAGGTATCGAAGACACATATAATAATATGTCAAGTTCTTTGTTTTGCAAAACAGCCATAAAAATGTGCAAATACTTCATAGAAATTGTAAAAAGCCGCTAATTTCCCGGCAAGATTTCCATAAACTTTCGTTTCCGATATAGTATATGGAAGCCAGTCACCACCCTCCCCACCTGTTGAAAGTTCCTATGTACAAATAAGTCCTAGCCAGTACACAGCATTCGGGCAATGGTGATTGCTCCAGCGAGCCATTTCAGGCGCGGTTTTAGCGTAGGCGAAATCCACTGCTTACGGAGACTTAATCGTGAAGGCTTTCCTGAACGATTTAGTCGCAGTTAGCAGTTAGTTCGCTGGAGCGTTGCGCCGGCGAGTGAGCAATCACCATTGTCCGAGTGCGTCCGCCTTGAACAACTTTTCAACACACTAAATAGCAATCTTAAAAGAGGCCATTGCGAACTCATTTCAGTCCGCAACGGCCTCCCCTTAAGGAGTTTTATTTACTTTCTCTCACGCCTTAAATCGTTCTTCCATCCGGAAGAGCACCGGTTGCTTTACCGTAGACGACGTTGGATGTGATCGTAAGGATCGATGTCGTAGGCTCAGAATCACGGTAAGTATGGCAGTTACGAAGTTTATGCATGAATGTGCGGAGAAGCCATACAGCAATCTCGTCAGCACGTGGATCATCGTTACCATAGCGTGGGAAGTCTCCCTCTACTTTGTAATCTACAGCCAATCCATCTTCATCACGGATTACATTTACTTTTGCATATTTGATGGCAGAAAGAGAATCTACTACATGTGAGAAATCCTGCGATACCGGTCGCGAACGTCCTTCTTACATCTGTATCGATCAATGCCATTTCCGCTGCTTCATAATAATATTTATCGTGCATGTAGTGAATCATATTCAATGTATCTACATAGGTCTGAGCAAGCCATGTCATCATCTTGTCATATTTATCCATGACTTCATCATAATCAAGTACATCACTTGTGATTGGACGATATTCCGGTCCAACCTGTACTTTGTTTTTCTCATCGATACCACCGTTGATCGCGTAAAGGAGACATTTTGCAAGGTTTGCACGGGCTCCGAAGAACTGGATCTCTTTTCCTGTCTCTGTCGCAGATACACAGCAGCATACCGAATAATCATCGCCCCATACCGGGCGCATGACATCATCATTTTCATACTGTACGGAACTTGTCTCGATGGAAATGTGAGATGCATATTTCTTAAATGCCTCCGGCAAATGAGAAGAATACAATACAGTAAGGTTTGGCTCCGGAGATGGTCCCATGTTTTCCAATGTATGAAGGAAACGGAAACATGTCTTTGTTACCTGGGAACGTCCGTCCATACCAATACCGGCAACGTCTACGGTAGCCCATACAGGGTCTCCGGAGAACAACTGGTTGTAAGACTCGATACGAGCGAATTTAACCATACGGAATTTCATTGTCATATGGTCAACCAATTCCTGTGCCTCTACCTCTGTCAATGTTCCATTGGCAAGGTCTCTTTCAATGTAAATATCAAGGAATGTGGAAACACGTCCAACACTCATTGCGGCACCATTCTGTGTCTTGATGGCAGCAAGATATCCGAAATACAGCCACTGGAATGCTTCTCTTGCATCTTTCGCAGGTTCAGAAATATCATAACCATAAGAAGCAGCCATTTCTTTCATGCCTTTCAGACATTTGATCTGCTCTGCGATCTCTTCACGGATACGATAATCTTTGCTGCGCATACTGCGGCGTTCGCTTCCGGCAAAATCTTTCTCTTTCTCTTCAATCAGGACATCGATACCATACAATGCCACACGACGGTAATCGCCTACGATTCTTCCGCGTCCGTAGGTATCCGGAAGACCTGTCAGAATCTTATTGTGACGCATACGTTTCATCTCAGGTGTGTATACTTCAAATACCGCATCACTGTGTGTTTTGTGATACTTTGTAAAAATCTCATGCAATTTCTCGCTTGGCTGATAACCATACATTGTGCAGGACTTAACGATTGTAGTATACGAGATTGTTTTTTTTCCGTCAATCGGTTTGGGGCATGCTTTTAATAAAGTACAATTTATCTGGTAAAAATGGATTTCCCTATATATAAGTCCTATATTCTGTACTTTAATTCATTTTTCCATTTGTAAGTCCCATTTTCACTGTAGTAAATACAGAGAAATATTCTCGATATACTTTTGTTAAATTTTATCAACTTAATTGAAGGGGGCTATCGCTTAACGAATAAATTTTCGTGAAGCTCTCGATGGTCTTATCTGCATCGCCATGTTCAATGCCATCACGGAGCGTGTTGCTGTGAACGAAGTGGGACAATAACTTATAATTCTTTCTGCTTGCTAAAAATTTAAGTATTTGTTTTACTATTATCTTGTCATATGTTATCCTATTCTACAACATTAAGGGGGGAAACAAATGTAATGGAAAAGAATCAAACCATTTTTCAGGACAGCTTGGTTTTGTCCTGGCTGCAGCCGGAAGTGCTGTAGGAGTGGGAAACTTGTGGAGATTCCCATACCTTGCCGCAAAGGACGGAGGCGGCTTATTTTAATTATCTACCTGATTCTGGTACTAACCTTCGGATTTGCCCCTTCACCTCTGATATTGCGATCGGACGGCGTACACAGAAGAGTGCCATCGGAGCCTATACCCAGATGCGTCCCAGATGGAAGTTCCTGGGAATCCTTACCTTTCCTTGTACCAGTGCTTATTATGACCTATTACGCGGTCATCGGCGGATGGATCACCAAATATGCAGTGGTATACATAACCGGTCAGGGCAAAGGCAGCTGCCGCAGATGACTATTTTACAGCCTTTATCACCTCTTCCACTTCACCGGTGATCTTCGCACTGCTTTTCATGGGTGTTACTGCTTTCATTGTATACAATGGCGTGGAAAGGGGGATTGAAAAGTATCCAAATGGATGATGCCGGTCCTGCTAGTTCTGGTCGTAGTGATTGCAGTGTATTCTCTACGATTTCACATACGGATTTTTTCCGGTCAGCTTCGCACCGGCTTCAGGGATTTCTTTTTACTACCTGACGCCTGACCTTGAAGGGACTGACTGTGCAGCGTTTTCTGCAGATTCTGCTGGATGCAATGAGTCAGCTGTTCTTCTCTCTCAGCGTGTCCATGGGAATCATGATCACCTACGGCCCTATGTAAAAACCTGAAGTGAACCTGAACAAAGCGATCAATCAGATTGAAATTTTTTGACACAGGAGTGGCCCATTTTTGCAGGTGCCATGATCATCCCTGCTGTATTGTATTTTCCGGAACAGAAGGAATGGGAGCCGTCCAAGCCTTATGTTTGTTTCCCTGCCAAAGGTATTTTCTGCAATGGGAAAAGCTGGTACCTTTCGTAGGAATCCTCTTTTTCGTAACTGCTATTTTTGCAACCTTGTCTTCCTGTATTTCCGTACTGGAATCTATTACTGCAAACTGCATGGAAATTTTTCATACCAGCCGTAAAAAACAGTTCTTGTTTTATCTGTGATCTACCTTGCAGCTTCCGCAGTTATCGCTTTGGGATACAGCATTTTCTATGTGGAAGTGAAGCTTCGAACGGTTCCAGGACAGCTGCTTGATATTATGGATTACATCAGCAACAGTGTTATGATGCCATTTATTGCACTGCTTTCCACGATTCTCATCGGCTGGATCGTAACGCCGGATTATGTGATTAGCGAAATGGAAAGAAGCGGGGATAAGTTCCGTAGGAAAAATTGTACCGCGTCATGATCCGCTTTGTTGCACCGGTTATGATGTTTATTCTGTTTTTACAGTCTACAGGATTTTATCTTAAACTGCAGAGCATGTTTGAGGAAGACTTTCTGCAAGATGTGCCTCACAATTTGTGAAAGATTATATTAAAAAAACATCCAGCCTGCCATCGTTATATGGAGACTGGATGTTTTTTATAATTTGTAATTGTAAAGATACTGAAGCTTTATTAATTTCTCACTGCCAGCGGTGTTCTGCCTCTTCGATTTCCTCAATAAACATTAAAAGGAAGCTGATGAGAAGCAGGATGTTGGATACCCAGATGGCTCTTTTCGCCGTAAGCCATTGAAAGTTCTGCCGCCAATTCCTGCGCCAATGGCAAACAGGAAAATAATGGCGAAGTAGCATAAGGCCTGACGAAGCAGGCGTGGCTTTCTTTCACGCATGTAGCGGAAAGAGCGGCAGTGCCGCTTCAGATTTCCGATACACATGGTGCTGGCATAGGCATTTCCTTCAACCTTTGAAGGTCTGCACCTGGAAGGGCGCAGGAGAAGGATACCAGGGTGGTGGCAAGCACGTTCAGGTTCCCTGGGATGAAGCCAACCAGAAACAGCAGGATGATCTTCTACCAGAAGGATTCCCTGGCGCCAGTGAAGGCGTCTGGCATAGCGGAATTTTTTCCTGAATGCGTTCCGCTAACAGAACCCAAGAAAGAATGCGGTCAGGGGAATGAGATAATGCAATCCTGCTTTCACTTCGCCGTTCATAAACCGCTCACTCATCAGTACCACGTTTCCGGTCTGGGCGTTGGAGAAAACGCCATCGCGGGTAAAATAGGTATAGGCATCCTGAAATCCTCCTGACACTGCAAGGAATGCACTGTTTATGAATGCTTCTGAGGTCTGTACCCTTTATGATGGTCCATAAATAAGCTCCTTCTTTCGTCTTTTTGTCTTTCGTATACATCTTCAGATTATAGAATAAATAATGCTTTCTGTAAATATCTATTTTGATATGTGGAGTATATATATCTTATATGCCTGGAGCGTATTTGAAAAATACTTTCTGCAGGATTTCCGTCACAATTATTAGTTTTTATGCGCTTCCAGATACTCTTTTCTTCCCTTCATAAAGATTGTTGCCTTCGCTGTCAATAATGACTACAAGGGGCATATCTTCTACGTAAAGCTTACGGAGAGCTTCTGCGCCCAGATCCTCGTATGCGATAAGCTCCGCTTTTTTACATTTGACGGCAAGAAGGGCCGGCACCGCCGATGGCTCCGAAGTAAACACCGTGATATTTTTTCATGGCTTCTACTACTTCAGGCAGACGCGCTCCTTTGCCGATCATTCCGCGGGCCTCCTACAGACATCATGGCAGTGCGTAGGCATCCATACGGCTGGTGTAGTTGGTCCGGCAGATCCGATGACCTGACCTGGTTTTGCAGGAGTTGGTCCTACATAATAAATAGTTGCATCTGTTGGATCAAAAGGAATCTTTTTCGCCTTTTGCAAGAGCCTCACACATTCTTTTGTGACCTGCGTCACGGATGTGTAGATGGTTCCGTTAAGGAGAACCTGATCTCCCTGCGTGAAGGGTTTTTGCCAGTTCTTCCGTCAGAGGCAGTGTTATGTCTTCTTTCCATGATCAGATCACCTCCGTTTTTGTGGCGGGTAACGTGGCAGTTGATGTTGACTGCACACGGCATTCCCGCGATATGAGTAGGCATTGTTTCAATGTTGAGGCCGATGGCTGTGGTCTTTCCGCCAAATCCCTGCGGTCCGATTCCAAGTTTGTTTGACTTTTTCAAACATTTCTTCCTCAAGCTCAGCATAAAATGGATCCGGATTCTGGGAATCCAGTGGTCTCATCAATGCTTTTTTCGCAAGCAGTGCACATTTATCAAAGGTACCGCCGATACCAACGCCGACATACCATAGGCGGGCATGGGTTCGGGCCTGCTGTCTCAACAACTTCCAGGATGAAATCTTTGATTCCTGAAGACCTGCGGACGGTTTGAACATACGGATCATACTCATATTTTCGCTTCCGAAGCCTTTGGGGCCCACTGTAATCTTGATACTTTATCGCCAGGAACGATTTCTGTATAGATCATAGCCGGTGTATTGTCGCCTGTGTTTCCGCGGCGAACCGGATCCTTTACTACAGATTTTCTTAAATATCCCTTATCATATCCACGACGTACACCTTCATTGATGGCATCAGCCAGATCTCCGCCAACAAAATGTACATCCTGTCCGATTTCAAGGAATACACATGCCATTCCTGTATCCTGGCAGATCGGCACATTCTCATTATCTGCAATATCAAAATTCTCAATAATGTTGTCAAGGACACCCTTGGCAATCTCCGTCTGCATGCGCGGCATGTTTTGATCGCACATTTACGTCTTCCGGAAGATGTTCATTTGCTTCGAGAGTTTTCGATGACAAAGTCTGCTTTTCCACGCATTTTGGTAAGCTCCCTTCTTTATTTCTGGCATACCGCCAAATTCTTTCATATCCTGTTACATCTATCATAAAATCTTCCGATACCGGCAATTTAACGGTACCGGAAGTTTTTAACTATCTGTTTATTATCTCTTTCATGACGGGCATATTTTGGAAGCAGTAATGGAGATACCTTATCTGTTTCAACACCGGCTGCTTTTTCAGTTTCTCATCATATGCTTTTTATATGATCCAGGTTCATTTCACCAAGCTCTACGTTCTTGCATTTTGCAGCTGCTTTTTACCTGCATTTCTTCCAAATACGATTACATCCAGAAGAGAGTTGCCCATCAGTCGGTTTCTTCCGTGGATTCCTCCTGCTGCCTCTCCTGCAACCAGAAGGTTCGGGATGTCTTTTTGTAAATCCATCTCCATGTGATTCAAGACCACCGTTCTGGTAGTGAAGGGTCGGATAAATCACGATAGGAACTTTTCTCATATCAATGCCGTAATTCATGTACATACGGAACATGGCCGGGATCCTCTTTTCGATAGTTCCTTCGCCACCCAGGATCTCGATCATCGGAGTGTCAAGCCATACACCTTTTCGTCCACCTGGAACTTCCACGCCACGGCCTTCTTCGCACTCACGGATAACACCGGAAGCATTTACGTCACGGGTTTCAAGCGGATGGATATAAGCTTCTCCGTTTGCATTTGACAAGCTGCGCTCCCAACGGAACGAACTTTCTCAGTTACCAGAGCACCTAGGATCTGGGACCGGATAGGCAACTCCTGTTGGATGGTACTGGATAGAATCCTGATATAAAAGGGAAGCACCAGCACGATATCCCAGTACAAGTCCGTCGGCAGTAGCGCCATAATGGTTGGAGGTAGGGAATCCCTGATAATGCATTCTTCCTGCACCACCTGTTGCGATTACAACTGTTTTGCTCTTGCAACGGAGTAATCGCCGGTTTCCATATTAAGAAGAACAGCACCTGCAGTCTGTCCTTTTTCATCTCTTTCAGAAGTTCTACAGCGGAAGTAAATTCTACTACCGGAATCTAAGATTCAGAACTTCATCTCTGATGGTACGCATGATCTCAGCATCCGGAATAATCCTTTGCATGCATGCATTCTCTTTCTGGAAGTTCCGCCACCATGGTGGTGACCATGGTTCCATCTGCCTCTTTGTCAAACTCAACGCCAAGGTCGTTCAACCATTTGATCGCATCCGGAGCTTCCATTACCAATCTTTTTACCAGTTCCGGTTTTGCAGCAAAATGTCCGCCACCGAAGCAATCCAGATAATGCTGTACAGGAGAATCGTTCTCTTTGTCAGCTGCCTGGATACCACCTTCAGCCATCATGGTGTTGGCATCACCGATACGAAGTTTTGTAACGATCATAACGTCAGCACCTGCATTATGTGCTTCGATTGCACAGGAAGAACCCTGCACCGCCGCCGCCGATTACAAGTACATCTACATCGTAGTCTACTTTTTTAAGATCTAATTGTCAGTCATCAGAAGGCGGCTTGTGGAATGAAGCATATCAGCCAGCTCCAGAGGAGCCTTTCTGACCTTTGTTCGGTCCAACTTTGATCTCAGCAAATGCGTCTGGGTTATAATCTGGATGGAATTTTTTCAAAAGAGCGTCTTTTTCGTCTGCTGTCAGACGTCTTGGCTCTGTTGCCATACGCTGTGCTCTTGTAGCCTCTACCTTTTGATGGATTCCATCATATTTTCTGGATATGGTGCATACATGTTTTACGCCCTCCTATTTCTCAATTTCTCTGTTGTTGTAAAGTTCTTCCATTTCTGTGATCGGTTTCTGCATGATCTTCTCGATCAGATCATCGTATGCACCTTCATGGATCTCTTCTACACTTTTTTCAAGATGTTTTGCTCTCTGCTGCAATATATTTACCTGTGAGACGTCTTGCCAGAAGACCTACCATCGGATGGGAAATACCGGCCGGGCATCTTACAGAACAGCATCCGCAGCTTACGCAGTCGAAGGATTCCTCTGCACATTTCTCAAATTCGCCTCTCTGAGCATAAGCAATGTACTGCATTACATTTAAAATCCTGAGTACATGCTTTTTGGTACAGGCATTACATCCAATACAACTGTAGATTTCCGGATACAATTCCATCATGATCTGCAGCGTTCGGTTTGATCTCTTGATATCGTATGTTCTCTTGTCCGTAGGGAAGAACGGGATACTTGCTACATACATTCCCTCTTGCACCTGTGTCTGACAGGCGAGACAGGTTTTTCAGCTCATTTTTACCTTTGATTCTGTAGATTGTTGCGCAGGCTCCGCAGAAACCATGACGACATCCACATCCTCTTTTTAATGTATAACCGGCATATTCCATGGCAGTCATAATTGTAAGTTCTGCAGGTACGCTGTATTTCTTACCGAAAAAATATACGTTTACCATTTTTTCCATTTGTCGGTACCAGTCCTTTCTTAATACTCGTTAGGTAATTCGTCAATTTCATCAAATCGGAATACCGGACCGTCTTTGCAGACGTATTTGGAGCCGATATTGCAACGGCCGCATTTTCCAACACCACATTTCATACGAAGTTCCAATGTTGTATAAACCTGTTCTTTTGTAAATCCCATTTCTTCTGAAGACCAGCCAGAACAAATTTGATCATGATTGGCGGTCCACAGACCAAGCTGTACTTTGTCAGTGTCGAATCCGATCTCTTTCACATAATTCGGAACGAATCCAACATGTCCGTCCCATCCCTCTTGTTCTCTGTCAATTGTCAGATAAACATTGACATCCTTTGCTTTCGCCCAGACTTCCTGAATTTCTTTTAACTGTACCAAATCGTCATTGGAACGGGATCCGTAAACGATATCTACGGTACCGTAATCGTCACGGTTGTCCAGTACATAATTGATCACGGAACGAAGAGGTGCCAGACCGATACCGCCGGCGATAAACAGCAGGTTTTTACCCTTTAGCATTCGGTTTCTACCGGAAAATAGTTTCCGTACGGTCCACGGACTGTGATCTCATCACCTACCTGAAGGCTGTGCAGGTAATCAGTAAGCGTGCACCGCACTTCTTGATACTGAATTCCTGGTACTCTTTATTGGTCGGTGAAGAAGTAATGGAAAACATACCTTCACTTACACCTGGTGCACATACCATGGCACACTGACCCGGCATATGTTCAAATAATTTTCCACCCTCAGGAGCATTTACCCGGAACGTCTTAACATCCGGTGTCTCCTGGCGGATATCGGTGATCACTCCAACCTTCGGAATCAGTACGTCTTATGTGTAGTTTTTATGGCAGGTACATTCGCTCATTATTTTTCACCTCCCTGATTTTCAAAAGCTTTGATGACTTTTACGATATTTAAGGATGATGGGCATTTCTCAACGCAGCGGCCGCATCCAACGCAGGAATACATTCCATTATTATTTGCCGGATAGTAAACCAGTTTATGCATAAATCTCTGACGGAACCGTTGCAGCTGGCTGGTACGATTGTTTCCGTGTGCCATCATTGTAAAATCGGAGTACATACAGGAATCCCAGCAGCGGAACCGTTGCACCCCATGCCCCGTATCATAATCCTTAATATCATAGCACTGGCAGGTCGGGCATACAGAAGGTACAGGTACCACATGCCAGACATGGTTTTATATAAGTTCTCTCCCATACAGGAGAATCAAACTTTTTCTGTATTGCATTCCATCCCATCCTTCCAGCGAAAGATGCGTATATGGAAGCTTTTCTACCATTTTATGGAATTGCTGTTTTTTCTGCTTCCAGTTCTTCTACATCTGTCGCCGTCAGCATCTGTCAAAAGTTCTTTCACAGCTTCTGTAAGAGCATTTCCTTTTTTTCTGTCAGGGCTTTCCAGTACAGTTCTTCCTCGACCATCCAGGCTGCCACATCTGCAGCCAGGTTCTGCACATCAATACCAAATACCTTGCAAAAACAGCTTTCCTCCGGCTCATGACAGGCAATCGCCACCATGGTTCCATGCTCTCTTCTTGCTGGTAAAAAGTATCCACCGGATCCCCAAGGAACACATTGTCGAGAACTTTCACACCCTGGATATCACAAGCTTTCATACCAAATACAACAAATTTCTGTTCTTTCAGTGCCTTCCGGCTGGATGCTCATATTTTTTCCGTCTTTTTACAGGTATACAGGTTTTCACTCTGTGGGAAAGGAATGCATCTTTGGGTGACTTTACTGTTTTCAATGTCTCAATATCTACTTCTGCATCCTTGCATTCCATGCTTTAAAATTCACCTGTCCTGGCACTTACCTTTACCGGAAGATATAATTCCTGATTCTGCGGCAATGGCACTGGAATAATGCCGTCAGATTTTCTACTTCGATCTTATACATACATTATCCCCTTTCTGCCACTATCCTCGGCTCAACATCTTCAAATGTAAAGCTTGTAAGAGGGCCCTTGGATTTGAATCCTCTCCTGCCTGATATTCACCATAGAATGTATCAATATCTTTGATAAATTTACGATTGAACAGGTGAAGCGGAATCCCTGAGGACAGACACTGCTGCATTCGCCGCAGTCTGTACATCTTCCTGCCACGTGGAATGCACGGATGATGTGGAACATTTTCTCTTCGAAAGAGTCCACGTTTGCCTTCTGGGCACTGTCAAATTTGTTGCTGTCAAAAACACATTTTCTGCAGCTGCAGGCCGGACATACATTTCGGCAGGCATTGCAGCGGATACATTTGCTTAACTGGCTCTGGAAGAATGCAAATTTTTCTTCCGGGCTCATCTGCTTCGATCTTCTCTACTTCTGCAAAACGATCTGCATCTTTTGTGTCTTTGGACTCACCGATGTTCATCGTAAGATATTTATGTTCTCTTTTCCTTTACATACGTGACATCTTTCAAGCATTGCATCTTTGTAAGCTACTGTTTTCTCTCCATAAAGGGTCTGGATTGTTAAGTGTCTCTGCATCATTTTCAATCTGGGCACCCCGGAAATGGCCTGGATTCCCTTGATCCCTGTTCGCGGATCTTTTCGATATCCAGCTTTCCTTTACAGCCCACACCAACGATGTAGGCTTTGTCTCTGTCTACTCTGTGCTCTTTGATCAGCTGGTTAGAAGCTGTAAGTATCACAGGGTTTCAGACATACCATGGTCTTTCCTTCCAGTTTGGAAGCTTCGATCATATATTTGCTTAAGTTTGCACCGCAGAAATCCGTTATATACGAAATCTTTCAGAGCATTCTTCTGTCTCAAAGTAAGCCGGTTCGGATTGTAAGGCAGATCTCCGGCTTTCCATCCCAGAACTCGGGCAACTGTACCGTCAGCAAGCAGTTCTTTTGCACGAGCGATCAGCTCCTGCATCTTAAATCCTCCAATCTGTCGTTTTTACCCAGAGAATGGATTTTTCTACAAACTCATTCATAGTCTGGGAGAATTTCACACCTTCAGCTGCGGAAACCCACTCTACTCGTGTTCTGCCTTTTCCACACCGATGAAGTCAAGCATGGAGAAAAGCAGTGTCATACGTCTTCTCGCGTAATAGTTACCAGTTGTGTAATGGCAGTCTCCCGGGTGGCAGCCGCACATGATCACACCATCAGCACCTTTCTCAAAAGCACGGAGGATGAACATTGGATTGACACGGCAGGAACATGGAACACGGATGATCTTTACGTCAGCCGGGTAAGCTAAAGACGGCTGCTTCCTGCAAGGTCTGCACCTGCGTAACTACACCAGTTACAGCAGAACGCTACAATTTTAGGTCTGAATTCTTCGTTTGCTTCTATCGACATATTGCATCTACCTCCGCGATAATCTGTCTGTTGGAAAATCCCTGCAGATCCATAGCACCAGACGGGCAGGCTACTGTACAAGCGCCGCATCCCTGGCAAAGTGCTGTATTTACAACGGCAACTCTTCTTGTCTCACGGATACCGTGATCGTTGACCTGTTTCTCCTCATAGGAAATCGCTCCGTAAGGACATACATTTGCACAGGTAGAGCATCCGTTACAGAGAAGCTCGTCGGTATCTTGCTGTACATGGGTTGGTTGTCAGTTTATCTTTGGCAAGCAGGCCGATTGCCTTTACAGCTGCTGCGCCAGCCTGTGCTACAGTCTCCGGAATATCTTTCGGTCCCTGGCATACACCGGAAAGGAAGATACCTGCTGTAGGAGATTCTACAGGACGGAGTTTTGCATGGGCTTCTGTGAGGAAGTTGTTTGTATCAATACTTGCTGTAAGCATAGTAGCGATCTTACGAACATCCGGGTTCGGTTCAATGGCTGTTGCAAGAACGACCATATCGCTTTCTTAAGGATTTGTTTGTTGTCATCAGGTCAGATCCCTGTACAAGAAGGCTTCCGTCCGGCTGTGGAATAACTTTTCCTACCTGGCCTTTGATGTAGTTTACTCCGTACTGTTCTACGGCTCTGCGGTAGAACTCATCGAAGTTCTTACCAGGAGTACGCACATCAATATAAGACTGTTACATTTGTATCCGGATATTTATCACGGATCAGCATTGCATGTTTTGCGGTGTACATACAACAGATCTTGGAGCAGTATGGCTTTCCTCTGTCATCAGAACATCTGCTTCCCACACACTGGATAAATACCAGCTCTTTCGGAGCCTTTCCGTCGGAAAGACGCTCTAAGTGTCCTTTTGTAGGACCTGCTGCGTTCATGATACGTTCCAGTTCCAGGGATGTGATAACATCTTTACTCTGGCTGTACGCATATTCATCATATTTGTCAAGTTTGATGATATCAAATCCGGTGGCAACGACGATTGCGCCGTATTTTTCTGTTACGATCTCGTCTTTCTGATCATAGTCAATCGCACCTGCCTGACATACTTTTGGACAGACACCGCATTTTCCTGTTTTAAATTTGATACAGTGCTCACGGTCGATCACCGGTACGTTCGGGATTGCCTGAGCAAATGGAATGTGTAGATCGCGCTTCTGTTGTTCAGACCGCGGTTAAATTCGTTCGGAATTCTTCTTGGACGGACATTTTTCCTGAGCAGACACCACAGCCTGTACATTTGTCCATATTTAACTTCTTGCTTTCTTTCTGATATCTACGGTGAAGTCACCAACGAAACCAGATACTTTTTCTACTTCACTGTATGTATAAATATGAATCTTTTCGTGAGCTGCAGCTTCCACCATCTTTGGTGTGAGGATACATGCAGAACAGTCAAGTGTCGGGAATGTTTTATCAAGCTGTGACATTCTTCCACCGATACTTGGCTCCTTTTCAACAATATCTACTTCATAGCCTGCATCTGCGATATCCAGGGCTGTCTGGATTCCGGCAATACCCCCACCGATAACCAGAGCTCTTTTGTCACGCGGCTCTCGCCCGGCTTCAGCGGTGCGTTCTAAATTCACTTTTGCCACTGCTGCTCTCATTAAGGATCACTGCCTTCTCGGTTGCCTCTTCCATATCTTTATGGATCCAGGAACAGTGTTCACGAATGTTTGCAATTTCCACCATGTATGGATTCAGTCCAGCTTCTCAGCTGCTTTCGGAAAGTTGCCTCATGCATACGCGGAGAGCATGAACAGACAACAAGCCCTGTCAAATTTTTTCTTCGATCGCTCTGCAATTTTCAGGGCCTGTCCGGCTTCGGAACACATATACTGATAGTCTTCTGCATGAACCACACCTGGCTCCATAAGAGCCATCTCTGCAACTTTCTCTTGACGTCTACCGTTGCGGCGATGTTTGTTCCGCAATGACAGACAAATACTCCTATTCTCTGCACCAGGGTTACCTCCTGTATCTTCTGAATGCACTGACTAACAACTGCTGCGGCAGTTCTTCGGATCCAGTAATTCCGGAATCTCATCCGGTGTCAGATAATTCTGACCTTTCTGGCGGACTACTAACTGTCTTGCTGCGTCGATGATCTTACCCGGTTTTACATCTCTTGGACAACGCTCTACACAGGCGAAGCAGGAGAGGCATTTCCAAAGGATTTTGATTTTACCAGTGCTTCAATATTTTCATTAATCACATAAGATACAAACTGATGCGGTTTAATATCCATCTCGTTAAAAGCAGGGCAGGTGGCAGAACATTTTCCGCATTTCATACATTTCAGAGGATTCACGCCACTGATTTCTTTGATCAGTTCTGCCTGTTTTTTCTCAGAATTTCCATTATTCAGCCACCTCCTTTTTGTCCACCTCCTCTTTTACGCCAAGTGCTTCTGCTAAAAGCTCTGTAAAATAGTAAACCGGAAGATTGCTTTTTTTCCGTTCTTTTTCAGGTTATACATGCACAGTGGACAGGCTGTGATCAGCATATCTGCTTCAAATCCTTTGCGCTGTCCATGATATTTTTCACACATATTCTGTGCCATTTCTTTTTCCTTCAGAGAAATGTAACCGCCGCAGCATTCATTTCTGTATGGATAGATTACCGGTTCTGCCCCAAGTGCACGGATAAAATCTTCCATGATTGTCGGATTTTCCGGATCATCAAAAGCCATGATCTTTCCTGGTCGAAAAAGAAGGCAGCCATAATATGCACCGATTTTTTTGCCAGTTAACGGATTTACCACTTTTTTTTTGATCTCATCAAACCCAACTTCATCACGGAGTACTTCCAGATAATGAAGGACATTTGTCTCTCCTTCATATGGAGTATCCAGTTTCAGATAATTATTTGCTCTGGTGCGGATATCTTCCACATTCTTCATGTCGTCATTGACACGTTTGATCACGTGATGACAGGCTGAACAGACTGTGATCAGATCCTGTCCTTTTTTTCTTTTGCGTCATTTAAAGCCCGGACGGAAGAAAGTTTGGTGGCAATCTCATCGCTGCCAAGAGGATATACGCCGCCGCAGCACTGCCAGTCTTCTATCTCTTCCATTTCGAAGCCCAGTGCTTTTGCAGAAGCTCTGGCATAGGCATCCAGATCTTTCGCCTTGTTTCTCAGGGTACAACCCGGATAATAACTGTACTTCATCTTGTTCCTTTCTTGTCACTGTTCACAAAATGTGCTTTCCTAAATTCACATATGTAAACAGCAGCTATTTGGGTTGCTTTCGCAAAGTGGAACCCGACTTACCGCTTTCCGCGATAGAAGCCGGGGATGTCTTTGCTGGTATAGTTGAATGTAATGCTTCGATTCTGCACTTGAAATTATTTTTTCTTTACAAAATGCACTCTACAAAGCTAAGGTGAAAAATTACTGTTTCTTCCGTTCACATCTGTCTGCTTCGCGGAATAATATCTGGGAACAATAACTTTTAAAAGCTCAATCTGTGCGATTACTTCCTTCAGGGCATCGGCACTCTTCTTCAGCAATGCAATTTCCTCTTTATTCATACGCATCTGAACTTTTCCCTGTGTTCCATTTGGTCCTACAAAGAGTAAAGGGTACTCAGGCACACATCTTCGATTCCATACTCACCGTGAAGCATGGAGGATACGGTTGCAAGGGAATCGGAAGCTGCCAGGATCAGACCTACCAGCTGGCAAACGGTAGCAGATACTGCATAAGAAGGTTGCACCTTTCTTTGCAATAACTTTTCCGCCGGATTTCTGTACATATTCCAGCATGGCTTCTTTATCCAGAGGTTTCACATCCTTGCCGTGAGCTTTCATTTCTTCATAATACTCATCTGTGCTGAGACCGGAAATGTAAGCGCCTGTCCATGGAATGAAGGAGGTGTCTCCGTGCTCGCCAAAAACATAAGCGTGGATATTTCCTGGGCTACTTTGAAGTGCTCGGAAAGTCCATAGCGAAGTCTTGCTGTATCAAGAATAGTTCCGGATCCCATGATCTGATTCTCCGGAAGACCGGAAATCTTGGTAAATACATAGGTCATAATATCTACCGGGTTGCTTACGATAATATACTTTGCGTCTGGGCTTCTTTTTACGATCTGAGGGTGATGCTCTTCAGAATGTTTACGTTTGTCTGAGTAAGCTCAATTCGTGTCTGTCTGGTTTACGGGCGATTCCGGAAGTAATGATCACGATGTCTGAATCTTTGGCATCTGCGTAATCTCCGGCCACCAGAGATACAGGGCTTCTAAAGCAGGTTCCCTGCTCAATGTCCATAACCTCTCCTTCAAGCCTTCTCCTTGTTGATGTCGATCAGAACAATCTCGGAAGCGATCTCATCGTGTGCCAGTGTGTAAGCGATAGTGGAGCCAACGCTTCCAGCTCCGATAATGGTAATTTTGCTGCTCATAAAAACTCCTTTCATGGGGTTGTGGGATTTTGTCAACTTTTCCCTCTATTTTGTCACTTTTTTCGTGGGATTGGTTGGTTTTTCCTGTGTGATGTCCTTTGTTTCTTGTTTATTTTTAACAATCACAGTTAGAAAAAAAGCGGGTAAAAACTTTATTTTCTGCCTTGTGACATGGCCTAAACCAGAAACACAGAGAATTTTCTTCCTGTTTTCCTGGTTCAAGTCATGTCACTATGTGTTTCTTGACAAACAATTCTCAACAAAAGGACTTTTCCCTCTTCGTCTCCGCATAAAATATTGGTTTCTCCGCTCTCATTAAAGATACCACAATGACAATCTTTTAACAACTATTTTTTTTAATTTTTATCATTATTTTTGGGGCTTCTACATATTGCATAAATATAGGAGCTCTGTTTTTTTGTATGATTTTATGTAGGTTACTTCTGTAAATCCCATTGTCCCCAGATTGGCGTCTCCCTTTTTCAGATATGCATTAATTTCCTTATTCTTTACAATTTCCTGGTACTTCAAGTAGATCAGTTCTCCTTTTTATCCTTTTTAGCTTTTTCTCAGGATAATTATAAGGGAAAAAAAGCATGTTGTTGTCTTAGCCATGTAAAATTTTGTTTAAATTTTGAGAAGAAGAAAGCACCTGTCGGTTACGATTCGACAGATGCTTTTTTCTAAAAAGCATGTTTAAAATTATATATCTCACCAATGCTTTTTTCCTACCCGAATCAGCAGGCGTACAGCTTCACAATATTCTTCAGATTCTCCACAGCATAATCCATTCCTTCAACGGTAATGTGTTCGCATGGTCCGTGGAAGGCATAGCCGCCGGTTCCAAGGTTCGGACAGGGCAGTCCCATGAAGGAAAGCCTTGCGCCATCTGTGCCGCCGCGGATTGCAACTGTCTTAGGATTCAGCCCGGACTGCTGGACGGCTTTCTTGGCGTTATCGATCAGGTGCATGCAAGGCTCGATCTTCTCTTTCATGTTGCGGTACTGTTCTTTGATGATGAGGGTTACGGTACCTTCGCCGTATTTCTCGTTGAGAAGCTTGACGATATGTCTCATCATCTCCTGGCGGCAGGCGAACATGGCGCTGTCGTGGTCACGGATAATGTAGTCAAGGCTTGCAGAAGACACATCTCCGCTCATTTCACAGAGATGGAAAAATCCCTCATACTCTTCTGTATTGGCCGGGTATCTCCTGCTGGAAGCATGTTGTTAAACTCCATGGCAACCAGCGCTGCATTGATCATGGTATTCTTTGCTGCCGGGTGTAAGAAAAAGCCTTTGATCTTTACTTTCGCACCTGCGGCATTGAAGTTCTCATACTCGATCTCATTCTCCGCACCGCCATCTACAGTATAGGCAAAATCTGCTCCAAAGTCTTCTACATCGAAGAAGTCTGCGCCGCGGCCCACTTCTTCATCGGGGTAAAAGCCGATACAGATTTTTCCATGAGGAATGTTCTCTGTGATCACCTGCTCTGCCATAGTCATGATCTCAGCCACACCAGCCTTGTCATCTGCACCAAGAAGGGTGCTTCCGTCGGTAGTGATCAGGGGTTCTTCCTTTTAAAGATGCCAGATGTGGGAAATCTTTCAGGTAAGAGCATATTCACTGTCTCCCCACTTTACATCACCGCCGTCGTACTCGGGATGATCTGTGATTTACGTTTTCTCCTGAGAAATCAGGCGCTGTGTCCATATGTGCGATAAAGCCGATGGCTGGTTTCTCTTCAAGCCTTCTGTAGCCGGGATCACGCCATAAACATAGCACTTGTCATCAATGTGCACGTCCTGAACCCTATTTTTTCAGTTCCTCTGCCAGCTGGTTTCCCAGGTCAAACTGACGGCTGGTGGATGGCACGTTCTCCTGCTCATCCTCGCTTGTGGTATATACTTTCACATAATTTAATAAAAGTTCGTATGCACGCATTTTGCTTTTCTCCTTCTCATGTATTCTTTATTTTCAAGCAGCTCGGCTAAATAATGTTACAGCTCTTCCAGTTTCTCCAGTTCCCCGCCAAATGAAGTATCCATACATTCTTCAAAAGACGCTTCCTTCTTCATCTTCTCCAGTGCCACTCCCGCCTTCTTTACAGTCTGCACCGTTCCGGCACCTGCTATGCAGCCGCCAGGACACGCCATGCCTTCCAGCAGATATCCGTTGTATTTCCCTGCTTTGGCTGCCATCAGCATCTTTTTTACACTCCTGAAGTCCGTTAGCACTGACTACCTTCACCTCGCGATCCGGATCCATTCGCTTTACAGCTTTCACAACTGCGGCTGCCCACCGCCGCTAACAGCGAAGCCACGACCGTCACTACTGGCCTGGGGTAGGCTCTTCCTCCAGGAAGGCTGGCGAAATCAACATCCTTTAGCATCAAACATGCCTTTCACCTCTTCAAAGGTGAGAACGAAGTCCACATAGCTTCGAACCGACTTACGGCTTGCCTCCAGCTTCTTGGCTGCACATGGTCCTACAAACACGATCTTGCAGTCTGGCTCTTCCTGCTTCAGAAGTCTGGCAGTCAGTACCATGGGAGTAAGCGCCATGGAAATGCAGTTGGCAAGCTGTGGAACCGTCTTTTGCCATAACCGACCATGCCGGGCAACAGGAGGTTCCCATAAACGGAATTTTCTCCGCACTTCCTTCATGAAGTCCTTAGCCTCCTCAATGGTACAAAAGATCTGCACCCACAGCCACTTCCTTAATATCCGTAAATCCAAAGCGCTTTAAAAGCTCCCCGAAGCTGGGTATTCTTCAATTCCGGTTCAAACTGACCTGC
>VOFH01003160.1_pt1 | contig 32814 bp, 39 predicted proteins | sample 5384091 | NCBI WGS metagenome assembly VOFH01 (sample SAMN12384727, study PRJNA508395) | human gut metagenome | isolation source: healthy gut G | host: Homo sapiens
TACGTATTGCTAGCTCAAACTCCTTGTTGGTGAGCGTTACGTCCTGCCCGTCGACCCGCACAATGTGCTGCTCGGGGCAGACGTAGAGCGGACCGAGCCGGTACTCGCGCACGGACTGTGCGGGCTGCGAGCGCCGCAGAACGGCGCGGATGCGCGCAATCAGCTCGAGCATGCTGAACGGCTTGGAAATAAAATCGTCCGCGCCGTTGTCCAGCCCGATCACCCGGTCAAACTCCGAGTTTTTCGCCGTGAGCAGAATTACAGGCAGCCGCCTCGTCTCCGGTGCGGCGCGCAGCTTTTTTAAAATCTGCAGACCGTCTTCCTCCGGGAGCATGATGTCCAGCAGCACCAGTTCCGCCGCCTTCTGCTCCATTGCCCGCCAGAACGCAGACGGCAGGGAAAAGCCCTCCGCCTCAAAGCCCTGGCTTTCCAGCCCGTAAATCACAAGCTTTCGGATGCTGTCGTCGTCTTCCAGAAAATAAATCACGCCGGTTCCTCCCGCTTCGTTGTTTCTGTGTCAAAGTTTAACGTAGAATTCGCATAAAAATGGAGATGGGCTGAAAAAGGTTGCGGGCAACAAGCTCGAGGTGATTTTATATCAGCTGACCGGCAAGCCCCTCAAGGGCTTTCTGCTCGGCACGGCGGTGACGGCGGTCATTCAGTCGTCGTCGGCGACAAGCGTGATGGTCGTCGGCTTTGTCAACTCCGGCATGATGCGCGTGCGCCAGGCAATCAGCATCGTCATGGGCGCCATTCTCGGCACCAGCATCACGGGCTGGATCATCTGTCTGTCGGACCTCGGCGGAGGCGGCGGCTGGGTGGACCTGTTTTCCACGGCGACGCTCACGGGCATTATCTCTGTTGCAGGCATTCTGCTTCGCATGTTCTCCAAAAACCAGACCAAGCAGCACGTCGGTGATATTCTCATGGGCTTTGCCGTTTTAATGTTCGGCATGTCGACCATGTCGGCGGCAGTCTCGCCGCTGCGTGACGAGCCGGTATTTCTGCGCATTCTGACCTCGTTCTCCAATCCGCTTCTCGGCATCCTGTTCGGCACGTTCTTTACCTGCGTGCTGCAGAGCGCGTCGGCGGCGGTCGGTATTCTGCAGGCGCTGGCGTCGACGGGCGTGATCGATTTTTCCATTGCCCTTCCCATCATCATGGGCATTGCCATCGGCGCGGCGATGCCGGTGCTTCTGTCTGCGGTCGGCGCGAATGTCAACGGCAAGCGCACGGCAATGGTCTACCTCGTCGTCGAGGTGGCAGGCGTCGTGTTCTGGGCGGCGGCATTTTATCTGGCAAACGCCGTGTTCCGGTTTTCCTTTCTGAATATGCCGATGACGAGCGTCTCGATCGCCTTCGTCAACACGCTCTTCCGGTTCGTGAAGGTCGTGATTCTGCTGCCGTTCACTGATGTCATTGAGGCGGTTGTCAACGCTCTGGTCAAGGACAAGGGCGACCAGAAGCCTGCAAACGAGCCTGCCGCGATGCATCTCGAGGAGCGCTTCCTGCAGCACCCGGCGCTTGCCATCGAGCAGAGCCGCATTACCATCAACTCTATGGCGGCGGACGCCGAGCTGAACTTCTCGGGCGCGCTGGCGCTGCTGAGTAACTATACGGACGAGGATTTTGCCGAGGTCCAGCGCATGGAGGGCGTCATCGACCGCTACGAGGATATTCTGGGCACGTATCTTGTAAAGCTCACCGGACGCGAGCTGTCGAGCCGCCAGAGCGCGGACGTGTCGAAGTTTTTGCATACGATCTCCGATTTTGAGCGAATTTCCGACCATGCGCTCAACGTTGCCGAGGCGGCGCAGGAAATCAGCCAGAAGGGGATTACATTCTCCGGCGACGCGCGCCATGAGCTTTCGGTGCTGACGAGCGCACTGCGCGAAATTCTGCACAACGCCATCCGTGCGTTTATCATCGAGGATCTGGAGCTTGCGAAGCGTGTCGAGCCGCTGGAAGAGCTCATCGACGCGCTGTGCGACGAAATGAAGCTGCACCATGTCGACCGGCTGCAGAAAGGTACATGTACGCTCAGCCAGGGCTTTGTGTTCAACGACCTGCTCACCAACTACGAGCGTGTGGCGGACCACTGCTCGAACATTGCCGTTGCCATGATCGAGCTGGAGGCGGACTCTTTTGATACGCATGAGTACCTCAGCAGCGTCAAGGCGATGAAATCGGCGGCATACGAGCGCTATTACGAGGAATACCGACAGCAATTCGCCTTATAAGCAGCAATGCCCATGCCCACGCGCACACCAGAGCGCCTGGGCATTTTTGCATAGTCTTGCGATGCAGCAGCGCCCGATGCTCCGTACCGGCAGCAAGGTGCGGGGGACAGAAAGGAGGATCGCAATGGAACAAATCGGGCGCTTTGCGCCAAGCCCCAGCGGCAGAATGCATCTGGGAAACGTATTTTCGGCAATGCTTGCGTGGCTGTCGATCCGAAGCTGCGGCGGAAAGCTCGTGCTTCGCATCGAGGATCTGGACCCGGGACCGGTGCAGACGGGAATATGCAGACCAGCTCAAGCGCGATCTCGAGTGGCTGGGTCTTACCTGGGACGAGGAACAGACGCCGCAGAGTCTGCGGTCGGAGGCATACCGCGGGATGTTCTCGCGGCTGGAAGAAAAGAACCTCGTCTACCCTTGCTACTGCTCGCGCGTGGAACTGCACGCGGCGTCTGCGCCCCATGCCTCGGACGGGACGCTGCTGTATGCCGGAACCTGCCGGAATCTGACAGATGCCCAGCGCGCGGCAAAAACGAAAACGCCGTGCTGGCGCGTGGCAGTTCCGGACGAGGACGTTTCCTTTACCGATGGTCTGCAGGGGGCGTATACGCAGAATCTGGCGCGCGGCAGCGGTGATTTTATCGTCCGGCGCGCAGACGGCGTCTATGCCTATCAGCTGGCGGTTGTGACCGACGATGCGCAGGCGGGCGTGACACAGGTGGTCCGTGGGAGCGACCTTCTGTCTTCCACGCCGCGCCAGATCTGGCTGCAGCGGCAGCTGGGTTTCCCCGAGCCCGGCTACTATCATGTGCCGCTGCTGGTGGCGCCGGACGGACGGCGGCTATCGAAGCGCGAGAAGGATCTGGACATGGGAGCGCTGCGTAACCGGTATACGCCCGAACAGCTTCTGGGGATGCTGGCGCATGCGTGCGGGCTGCTTTCTCACAGCGAAAGCGTCCGCGCAGGCGAGCTTGCGGAGGAATTTTCATGGCAGATGGTACAAAAGGAGAACATTGTTATCACAAATCCGTAAAAATACATCGAATAGGGTTTGCAAGATGGCAGGCTGCGTGTTATAATAAACGCTGTATGGGACTTTTCTTTGGAGGAAAAGTATGATTCTTTGAAGGGATGAAAAAAGATGTACAAAATTGTGTGCAAAAAGGAACTCAATTCCGCGGTAACGTACATGGAGATTGAAGCTCCGTTCGTTGCCAGAAAGGCGAAAGCCGGTCAGTTCATCATTTTCCGCGTCGACGACAAGTCCGAGCGGGTGCCGCTGACGATCGCGGGCTACGACCGCGAAAAGGGCACCGTCGCCATCATCTTCCAGAAGGTCGGTCTTTCCACCGAGCTTCTCGGCAGCATGAACGAGGGCGATTATATCCAGGACTTCGTCGGTCCCCTTGGCAAGCCCACCGATGTGGAGGGCAAAAAGCGTGTCTGTGTGGTCGGCGGCGGCGTCGGCTGCGCGATTGCGTATCCGTCTGCAAAGGCATTCAAGGAAGCAGGCGTCGAGGTTGACGTCATCATCGGCTTCCGCAACAAGGACATCGTCATTTTGGAAGACGAGTTTAAGCAGGCCTGCGACCATCTGTATCTCATGACCGACGATGGCAGCTACGGCGAGCACGGCTTTGTTACCGTGAAGCTGCAGCAGCTGCTCGAAGCGGGCACGCAGTACGACGAGGTCCTCGCCATCGGTCCGATTCCGATGATGAAGTTCGTCTCCAAAACCACAGAACCCTTTGGCGTCAAGACCATCGTCTCTCTCAACCCCATCATGGTCGACGGCACCGGCATGTGCGGCGGCTGCCGCGTGACGGTCGGCGGCGAGGTGAAGTTCGCCTGCGTCGACGGACCCGATTTCGACGGTCATAAGGTGGACTACGCAGAGCTTATGAACCGCAACGGCGTCTATCGCGAGCGCGAGGCTGAGGTTCGCCAGACACACAAATGCCGGCTCGAAAAGCTGGGCGAAGAGCTGATCAAGTAAGGGGAGGAGAAGAACCATGGCTAATATGCAGATGACCAAGACTCCGATGCCGGAGCAGGACCCCAACGTCCGCAACAAGAACTCAAGGAAGTCACCCTGGGCTACACTGCCGAGATGGCGATCAACGAGGCACAGCGCTGCATGCAGTGCAAGAAGCCGAAGTGCGTCGAAGGCTGCCCGGTCAACATCCGGATTCCGGAATTTATCGCAAAGGTTGCCGAGGGCGATTTCGCCGCGGCTTATGAAGTCATTACCTCCACGAACGCGCTGCCCGCGCTGTCGGGTCGTGTCTGTCCGCAGGAGACGCAGTGCGAGTCCAAGTGCGTGCGCGGAGTAAAGGGCGAGCCGGTTGCCATCGGCAGACTCGAGCGCTTCGTCGCCGACTGGTATCGCGAGAATGTCAACGCCATGCCGCAGAAGGCGCAGTCCAACGGCATCAAGGTCGCCGTGGTCGGCTCCGGTCCTTCGGGTCTGACGTGCGCGTCCGAGCTTGCAAAGAAGGGCTACGAGGTCTCGATCTTTGAAGCGCTCCACACCGCAGGCGGCGTGCTGGTCTACGGTATCCCCGAGTTCCGTCTGCCGAAGGCGATTGTTGCCAACGAGGTCGAAAAGCTCAAGGCGCAGGGCGTTACGGTCATGACCGACATGGTCATCGGCAAGGTCCTGTCGATCGATGAGCTGTTTGAAGAGCTCGGCTTCAAGGCCGTCTTCGTCGGCTCCGGCGCGGGTCTTCCGATGTTCATGCACATTCCGGGGAGAAGCCCTCAAGGGCGTCTGTTCGGCAAACGAATACCTCACCCGTATCAACCTCATGAAGGCGTACAAGGAAGAATACGATACCCCGATTCTGCACTCCAAGGCGGCAGCAATCGTCGGCGGCGGCAACGTTGCGATGGACGCGGCGCGCTGCGCAAAGCGTATGGGCGCGGAAAAGGTCTACATCGTCTATCGCCGCGGCGAGGCAGAGATGCCCGCGAGACTTGAAGAGCAGCACCACGCCAAGGAAGAGGGCATCGAGTTCATGACCCTCACGAACCCCGTTGAGATTCTCGGCGGCGAAGACGGCAGAGTCAACGGCATGAAGTGCATCAAGATGGAGCTCGGCGAGCCCGATGCCTCCGGTCGCCGCCGTCCGATTCCGGTCGAGGGCAGCGAATTTGTCCTGGATGTCGATACGGTCATCATGTCCCTCGGTACCTCCCCGAACCCGCTGATCCGCTCGACGACCCCGGGTCTCGAGACCAACAAGAAGGGCGGCATCATCGTCGACGAGAACGAGATGTCCACGCGCGAGAACGTCTTTGCCGGCGGCGACGCCGTCACAGGCGCTGCGACCGTCATCCTCGCTATGGGCGCGGGCAAGAAGGCTGCGGAGGCAATCGACCGCAAGCTTCAGGCAAAGTAAGGTTTACATCCCCGCGTTCCGGGTACAATTTCCATAAGCAAGGCTCCGGCAGCACTGCTGCCGGAGCCATTTTACGTATGGAGGAACTGCGATGAAGGTCAAGGAGTGTATGACAAAAAACGTGATTTGCGTCGGAGAATACGAGTCGGCGGACGTCGCGGCAAGGCTTATGGCGCGCTACAATCTGGGAAGCCTCCCGGTGCGGCGCTTTGACGGGAGTCTGTCCGGCATGGTGACGGACCGCGATCTGGTCGTCCGGTGCATGGCGGCGGACAAAGCGCCCGGCAGCGTGCGCGTGGGGAGCGTGATGACAAAGCGGCTTGTGAGCGTGCCGGAGAATATGGACATCAATTTGGCGGCGCGGCTCATGGCGCGCGAGCAGGTCCGGCGCCTTCCCGTGACCGGGCAGGGCGGGCTTGTCGGGCTTTTGACGCTCGCGGATTTGTCGCGGGTTAGCGATCTTTCCATGGAGGCGGGCGAGTGCCTCGGAGAGATTTGCGCGCCGGTGCGCCATCTGGACTGAGCAGGCGAAAAAAGAGCGGGAAACATCCGGTTTTTCTTTCGAAAATGCAAAAAAGTGTTTGACAAGCGTTTTTTCGGATGGTATAATTTCTAAGCCGCATCAAAGAGGCTGAAGTTGGGCTGCGCCCACGCCTTCCGAGCGAGTCTACAAAAAAGGTAGGTGCAAATGACTATGCAGGCTATTATCGTTACCGGCGGTAAGCAGTACAACGTCAAAGAGGGCGATGTGATCTACATCGAGAAGCTCGCGGCGGAGGCTGACGCAACCGTGACTTTCGATCAGGTTCTGGCAGTTGTCGATGGGGAAAACTCCAAGTTCGGTACTCCCGTCGTCGATGGCGCCAAGGTTGAGGCGAAGGTTCTGAAGAACGGCAAGGGCAAGAAGATCCGCGTCTTCAAGTACCGTCCCAAGAAGGACTCCAAGTCCCTCCAGGGTCACAGACAGCCTTACACCAAGGTTCAGATTGAAAAGATCGCTCTGTAAGCTATGACCAGAGTCGAATTTTTCGATCAGGACGGCAGAATCACAGGATTCAGCTGTTCCGGCCACAGCGGCTATGCAGAAGAAGGCAGCGACATTGTATGCGCAGCCGTCTCCACAGCCGTGAAGCTCGCAGAGTGCACCATCAACGATGTACTCGGTGAGCGCGCAAAGACCAGAGTGAAGGAAGACGAGGCTCGTATTTCCCTCACACTTCCCGCGGCATGCGAAAACGAAGAAGCGGTTCAGGCGGTTCTGACCGGCATGATGCTGACGCTTTGCTCCCTGCGGGATGACTATCCTGATTATATCGAAGTTTTGGAGGTGTCAAATGATGCTTAAGATGAGTTTCCAGTTCTTCGCGCACAAGAAAGGCGGCGGCTCGACCAAGAACGGTCGTGATTCCGAGTCCAAGCGCCTCGGCGCCAAGCGCGCAGACGGTCAGTTCGTTCTGGCTGGCAACATTCTCGTTCGCCAGAGAGGCACGCACATCCATCCGGGCAACAACGTCGGTATCGGCAAGGACGATACGCTGTTCGCTCTGATTGACGGCAAGGTCAAGTTCGAGCGCCTGGGCAAGGATCGCAAGATGTGCTCCGTGTACGCAGAACAGTAATTTGCAGCGAAACCCCCGAACGCCAGCGTTCGGGGGAGTTTTTTCAAGAAGACGCGAGCGCCTTCTTGAAAAAGGATTGCACCGTGACTGCGCGCAAGCTTTTTACGCTTCGCGTAAAAAGCTCACACTTGCACGGTGAGTGGTATCGTTCCGGTCGGCGGAGCCGCCGGATACAATGGATTTCCATTATATTTCGCGTCTGCGGACGCGAAACTCTGCGAGGCTGAACTCCCTGCAATAAGGAGGACAACAATGTTTATTGATAAGACAAAGATTTATGTGAAGGCGGGCGCGGGCGGCAACGGCGCGATTGCTTTCCACCGGGAAAAATATGTTGCGGCAGGCGGACCCGACGGCGGCGACGGCGGCAACGGCGGCTCGATTGTTCTGCGAGTCGACGACAACCTGTCCACGCTGATGGATTTCCGCTACAAGCGCAAATATGTCGCGCCCAACGGCATGGACGGACAGGGCGGCAGATGCAAGGGCAAGCGCGGAGAAGACCTGATCATCAAGGTTCCGCGCGGCACGGTCGTGCGCGACAGCGAGACAAACGAGGTCATCAAGGACATGTCGGACTCGGAGGACTTTATCCTCTGCAAGGGCGGCAGAGGCGGCTGGGGCAACCAGCACTTTGCAACGCCGACCCGGCAGGTGCCGCGTTTTGCAAGCCGGTCTTCCGGGCGAAGAGCATGAAGTGATTCTGGAGCTGAAGCTTCTGGCGGACGTGGGTTTGGGTTGGATTCCCGAACGTCGGAAAATCGACGCTGCTGTCCGTTACGTCCAACGCGCACCCGAAGATTGCAAACTATCATTTCACGACGCTCTACCCGAACCTCGGCGTGATCTATGTCGCCGACGGTGTGTCGTTTGTCATGGCAGACATTCCGGGCATCATCGAAGGTGCGGCGGAGGGCGTGGGACTTGGTCACGACTTTTTGCGCCACATCGACAGATGCCGGCTGCTGGTTCATATCGTCGATGTCTCCGGCAGCGAAGGCCGGGACCCGGTCGACGATTTTGAAAAGATCAACGAGGAACTGCGCCAGTACTCTCCCGATCTTGCGGCGCGGCCCATGATCGTTGCGGCAAACAAGGCAGATCTGCTCCCGCCTGAGAGCGATAATTTAGAGCGTCTCAAGGCGCATGTCGAGGCGCAGGGGTATGAGTTTTACGTGATTTCCGCTGCCACCACGAAGGGCACGAAGGAGCTCATGCGTACGATTGCGGGAAACCCTTGCGGCGTCTGGCTTTTCTGCTTGTTCAGCCAAATCGTGGGTGATGTGACCCGTGCGGCTTTCGAGTTTCCGGAGGTACTTTTCCGTCATTTCCCCGGTGAAGATCTTGACCTGAAGCAGCATAGTCGTGTCGTCCTTCGGTGTCACGAAGATCTTGCTGATATACTTGTCGATGAACTCCTTCGTGATGATCCCCTGCGCCGCGTCGCGCTGGGCATTCGTCAGGACTCTGCGGATCTCGTCGATCTTTTGCTTGAAGGCGTCTCCCTCGGCGGCTGTCTGCTCCAGTTCTGCGATTTCCTTTTCGGCTTCTTCTATTTCACGATTGCAGTCAGCCGTCATCTGCTTGAAATCCGCGTTCGTAATACTGTCGTCTGCAGCAAGCTGCAGGAGCTTATTCTTCTTCCGATTTGCCTGATCGATGATGTTATTCTGCTGTTCGATCTTTTTCCGGAGCGAGCCGTGCTGCGTCAGCTCATTGTACATACGGATATATTCTTCCACCATCGCATCGGCGTCTGCCGCCGTGTCACGGAACACCTCGAACAGCAGCGGCTTGATCTCGCTTTCGTAGATGGCAAAGGATTTACAGGAATCCGCGCCGTTTTTGATCTTGCCGGAGCAGAGCCATTTGCTGTTCTTTCTCCCGCGCTTGTCCTCGGATTCGCGGCGGTAGTAGGGCTGCCCGCACTCCGTACACCATAGCTTTCCTGTCAGGAGATTGGCGTGGTTGCAGACGCCCTGCCGAGCCTTCACATCCTCGCTGCGCTTTTTCAGGACAGCATTCGCAGCGTCCCAGATTTCCTCAGACACGATCGCCGGTACGATCTCGCCTGTTTCGTCCTTGAACATGACCCATTCCTCCGGCGGGAGGAATTTCTGCTTCTTCGTGAACATATCCACGACCTTGACCTTGTTGCCGACGTAGTAGCCCTTGTATTTGTGATTGGAAATCAGGTTGGACATGGTGGTGTGCGCGATTTTCTTGCCGTTGTGGTTGCGATAGCCTTTTTCCCAGAAAAGCGTTTCCAGCTGCTTCATGGAGTATTCGCCGGTCGCGTAAAGTTCAAACAGTTCCCGCAACATCGGCGCTCCGTTTCGTCAATGACCAGCTTCCCGTCCGCTTTTGTGTAGCCGAAAATGCGGCTGTTGCCGAGTACGACGCTCGACTTGATGGCCTGCTGGTGACCGAATTTCACACGCGAGGACAGCTTGCGCAGCTCGTCCTGCGCGATAGACGACATGATGGACAGGCGCAGTTCGGCATCCTCATCGAACGTGTTGATGTTGTCGTTCTGAAAGAATACACCGACACCGCAGCTTAGCAGCTGGCGCGTGTACTGGATAGAGTCGAGCGTGTTTCGGGCGAAGCGGGAGATTTCTTTGGTGATAATCAAGATCGAATTGGCCTTCAGCGGCGTCCTCGATCATGCGGTTGAAGTTCTCACGCTTTCTTCGTAGAGATACCAGAAAGCCCCTCGTCAATGTACCCTGGCACGAATGTCCACGGGAGATTCCTTCGGATCAGATCCTCATAGTAGGAAACCTGATTGCCCAGTGAGTTTAGCTGCTCGTCACTCTCAGACGACACACGCGCATAGTAGGTCACTCGCAGCGGCAAATCGTAAATGGACTTTGTTCTTAGCTCCATTCTGATCGTATGTATGTCCATTTGACTAGCTCCTTCGTTTTTCGTTTTATCATGTTTTCTCTACCATATCATTTTCAAACCTGCGCGAAACAATCAAGTTTATCATGTTTTTCTCTACCATACACCTGTGTGAAAGCATCACGTCAGGACGCTCCTGTCACCCCATTGAGGCCCATGCGCTGATTTTGTTTTCATGCGGTTGCGTTCCGGGGCGGACGGCGCCAATGCGCTGATTTTGTTTTTCATGCGGTTGCGTTCCGTCTCCGTAATCAGTCCGGCTTCAAACAGAACCTGATTGTAGTACTCAGCCAGAGCTGTTTGGCAAGCTCTTTCTTTGCCTGCTCCGGCGACGGTTTCCTCTGTAAATTTGGTGCTGATGCTGTCCACCTCCTTTTTTGTTGAATAAGTATTCCCAGCGGGAATTGGAATCATGCAGTTCTTCTTCCTTGGAGCCGTTTTGGCGATCGCAGGATATTTTATAAAAAACAGCTGGCTTGCATCGTTTGGCGGCGGCGTTTGCGTGCTTGGGCTTGTCCGACTGCTGCGCGCAGCCCGGCTCAGCCATGATCCCAATCAGGCAGCTGATTATGATGCTTCGCTTCAGGACGAGCGAACAGCATATGTTGCAAATAAGGCGCGCAGTCTGACGTTTTTTATCTGCATTTACGCGCAGCTGCTTGCCGTCCTCGCAGCAATTCTGGTTTTCCATCAGCCGCTCATTGGCAAAGTTCTCTGCGCGCTGACGTGTATTCAATCGCTCGTTTATACCGGGTGCTACTGGTATTACAATCGTAAATATTGATGGGGCGTTCCTGCTTGGAATTTACACAGCAGAATCCAAATTGGCGAACTGGACTTTCCCCATGTTCGCCAGCTGGTTGAGATTGTTGCCGATTGCCTTCTGCTGCCGCAGGACTTCCTTTAGCCCGTTCAGAATCACAATACGTTTTCCAAGACAACAGGCAGTCACATAATCGCTCTGGCTCATGTGCGCCTGCGCTGCTTTTGGCGAATAGTCTCTAAATCCTGTGATGAGATCCGAATACTGAATTGCTTGTTTTTTCGCATATTTTCCTCCGTATCTTTCGTTTCCCTCTACCAAACAAAAGCCCAGCGAAGCGGGTTTTGTTTGGAACTGAGGAGCAAGGGAGCGGAGCGTGGAATGCCCTCTCCCGCAGGGCGTTACACGCGCAGCGGACTTTGTGACGAAGTAGTGGGTGTGGGCTTCTGCCCGATTTGAGGCATTTGGCGGGGAGCCGGGACACCGGCGACTAGCCAAATGCGATGCTGGCTCCTTCGTCGGCACAAGCTCCATATCCTTCACTTCCGCGCAAAGCGCGAAAGCTCATCCATTTCGCTGCGCCTCCTCTCAAAATCGCAATCGCGTTGCTGGATTGCGATTTTGTATTTTTTGCGCACGTTGGCGCAACGTTGGCTTTTCCCGTTGTACCGCACACACACTCGCAGCCTGCCCGGAAAGACGCACACAGCGGCGACACGCGCCTCACGGCGGCGAACAGCGCCCGCTGCGGAAGGGTGCAAGGATGCAAACCGTTCAAGGCGTTACCCCCTTACCCTCTTGCTCCGGCAAGCGCCAGAGCCATTGGTCGGCGCGGCGCTCCGAAAGAATGCCGAGATTTCGCTTTGCGATTTTCAGCGTCCGCTCTGAAATGCCGAGCTGCTTTGCAAGCACAAGGACTTCCTCGGCTGGTCTTGGCTGCGTCAGAAACCTGCGCAGCTCGTCCTCCATCTGCATGGTCTTTGTCTGCACCTGCCCGATGCCGTTCAGGATGTTGTCAACAGTCGCATCGCAGAAGCCCTTCCACTGAAAGCCATGCTCCGGATGAAGTTCAAATGCAATGGCTGCGCCTTCCGGCGCAAGGCTGTTCTTGTCCTGCGCGACAATGCGGAGCGTATCGCCGCTTTTCAGCCGCCCGACGATCAAAACGCTTCTGGCTGAAGCGCGGAAGTCGATAGAGCCGAGGCCGCGATAGCCGGATTTCAAGCCCTGCGCCTTGCTCATGTGCCCGATCAGAATGACGGCGCATTGTGTGCGCTCCGCCATCAGGGAAAGCCGTTTGAGTATCGGGCGCACCTCGTTTGCGCGGTGCATATCCACATCGCTTCCGAGATACGCCTGCAGCGGGTCAAGCACGATCAGCTTTGCTCCCGTCCTGCGGATCGCTTCTTCCAGCCTTGCGTCGCAGAGTGTCAGCTCCCGTTTACTCTCGTCGATGACCAGCACGCGCGTGCAGTCTGCGCCTGCGCTCTCTAACCTTGGCTTGATGGTATCCGCCAGACCGTCCTCGGCGGTCTGGTAGATCACGTTCATCGGCTCCGCTGCCTGCTCGCACTCCGGCAGCGGCTCGCCGCGCGTCAGAGCTGCAATGACTGCCAGAATGAAGCTCGTTTTTCCCTCGCCGTGGTCGCCTTGAAGGATCGTCAGCTTGCCAAGTGGGATGTACGGATACCAGAGCCATTGCACCTCCTCCGCGTTGATTTCGCTCATGGAAATCAGTTTTAATGGTGTGTTTCCTGTCAAAAAAATCTCCTCCGAATCAAAAAGTAAAGGTGCGTACCACGTTTTTCGCGGCACGCACCTTTCTACTTGTAGTATGGAGATTTTTCTGATACACTCAGAGTAATAGCAGACAAATAAAAATCATTTGCGGACAGGTTTTCAAAGGAGAAACGTATGTTTCAGTCCATTACGTTTTATGTTGGAGAAAAAACGCTTGGTATTTACGGAGAAGAATTTCCGCTTGGAGCACTGACAACGGAGGTTTTGAACATCACGCCAGCGGAATATCAAGCGCTTGACAGCCGCTTGCAATCTGCAATGGAAGGTATGGCGCTTTTGAAAAAACACACAAGCTGACCGACTGGCATCGGGCCAATGAGCAGATGCTCCTGCTGAATGAAGCGCTCTGTCATCATCATATTTTTCGCTTGATTCAGACGGACGCATACATTCTGGCAGAGGCAAAGCAGCTCACGGAAATGCCGGTTGCAGAGGGCGATCCACTTGAAATGAATACGCACGACCATGAGATTTTACGTCAGATCTGTGTGTATGAAGACTACTTGGAAAATCCGAAGAAATACGGCAGAATCAAAAATCCGGAGGAATTGAGTGAGGCGCAGCGGGAATGGTATCTGAACTTGTATCCGCCCATTCCGCCAAAGCCGGAGGCGAAAACCCCGGCGCTGCTGATCGCGCCCGTGCCGCTGGATTTGAAGTGGCAGATGTATAAAGCATATTGTATGAATTATGCGCAGGTGCTTAAAGATGTCGCTTCCGTCTGTCAGACGCTTCGTGCGTTTATTCGGGAGTCACTTTCCGGACTTGAACATCTGTCACCAAACCAATATATTGCGGCCCTGAACGGGTTTCTCTTTCCGGAATTCCGGCACAAGTGGATCGCCAATCCGATAGAAGGCAGCGGCAATTATACGCTCTTTGATGATGTCAGAATCCATCTTGTGCCGCGGGAAACAGCACCGGATTCAAGGCAGTTCAGGATTTTTGAGTATTACGAAACAGAGCATTTGCAAACGCTTTTGAAGCTGGATTTCTATAAAAGACTGGAAGCCGGGCATCTGATTCGGAAGTGCAAACTGTGCGGCAGGCTTTTTCTGCTGCAAAAGGGCTATCATACAAAATACTGCGATTCGCCGAATCCGGATAACCCGCGCTATTCCTGTGCGCAGCTCGGTTATCGGATGCGCGGCGTCAAAGAAACAGCGGCGGACAGTCCATTGACGCAGGCACTTTCTCGATGCTATCAGCGCATCGACAAGGACAAAGCCCGCGGCATCATCACGGCAGAGGAACAGATGCGCCTGCGCGCAAAGGCAGAAGAACTTTACCACGAAGCGCGAACGCAGCCCGGTATGCCCTATGAAGCGTTCAACGAATCTCTGGCAACCAGGAATCTGTATCCGCTCTGCGGTGTGCAGCGCAAAAGTAAGCCCGTAGGCCGTCCAAGAAAGCAAAACTGACGGTGCTGCGTGAGGAGGTGACAGCTTATGACGAACGAAGAACTGTACCGGCAATATCTCAGCGGCGACACGAAAGCCTTTGAGCAGCTTTATCTGCAAATGCAGGGGTTCATCGCTTCTGTTGCAAAGGACGCGGCGCAGAGCTTCGGCTGTTCGGACAAAGAAATACTGGATGAACTGTGTGCCGAAGGTGCTTTGGAACTTTGTAAGTGCCTTTCTACTGGGGAGTATGACGAAGAACGTGGAAAACTGACCACATATCTGCATCCGTTTCTGCGTGGGAAGATGTACCGCTATTTGGAAGAAAATATCGGTGCGACGGCACTTCCCAAGGACGAAATGCAGCGCCTAAAGCAGGCGCAGCGGCTGCACAAAGAGGAAAACCTTTCTCCGGGTGAAGTTGCACAGACGCTTGGCGTTTCCGCAGAAAAAGCTGCGCAGCTGATCGGCTGCAAAACGAAGTCACTTTCTGTCTCTGCGCTTTCAGATACTGATCCGGACGATGATCCGCTTGCGTGGCTGCTGCTCGACCAGCGCGCTCTCACACTGGAACAGGCTGTTTACCGGCAGGTCTGCACGGAAGAACTGGAGCAGCTTTTTCACACACTCAGCGCGAAAGACCGCGCAATCCTCGGCCATACCTACGGCGTGTTCGGCTACGAAAAGCTGTCCGCGGACGAGCTTGGCCTGCGCGAAATGCTCTCGCCGGATGGCGTGACAAAAGCCAGAAAAGCTGCACTGGAGCGTCTGCGCAGCCGGTACCCCGGCAACGGCCTGCACCTCTGGCGGGATGTGTATCATGCGCTGAAAGACATATAAAATGGGCCTGCATTGGTGAAAGCGGTGCAGGTCTTTATGTTCGAGCAGAGACGTTCTGAATGTTCAATTTCTGTAAATCTTTATGTGAATTTTCACTATATTCACCATTTTTCACTTGCACGGAGTGAAAATAGTGGTATAATAAAAATAACCAACACGGAGGTGTGATTGATGCAGTACGAAAACGAGCGCATGGAATATAAATCTCAACTGACGGACGACATTTACAAGGAAGTCATCGCCTTTACGAATACTGACGGCGGTGTGATCTATATCGGCATTGACGATCAGGGAAATGTGACCGGCATTGACAATGTGGACGAGACCTACACGCGGCTGACGAACGGTATCCGCGACGCCATTCAGCCGGATGTGACAATGTTCGTGCGCTATGTGCTGCAGGAGAACAAGGTCATCCGCATTGAGGTCGGCGAGGGCAGCTATAAGCCGTATTATTTGAAGGGCAAGGGGCTGAAGCCTGCTGGCGTTTATGTCCGGCAGGGCGCGACGAGTGTGCAGGCATCGCCGGAGCAGATCCGGCAGATGATCAAAGATTCGGACGGCGACGTGTTCGAAGAAATGCGCACCGTACAGCAGAATCTGACCTTTGATGAAGCTGCGGTCGCGTTCAAGCGATACAAGGTGGATTTTTTGGAGGACAAGTATATTGCGCTGGGGCTTCGGAACATCCACGACGATCAGTATACCAACCTGGCGCTGCTTCTGTCCGACCAGTGCCAGCACACGACGAAAATTGCCGTATTCAACGATGAATCCTGCACCGAGTTCCGGGACAGCAAGGAGTTTGGCGGCTCGATCTTCAAGCAGTTTGAAAACTCGATCAACTATCTGGCGCTGTGCAACAGGACAGTCTCTACCATCAAGGGCGTCATCCGCACGGATAAGCAGGACTATCCCGAGGAAGCCATCCGCGAAGCGCTGCTCAATGCGCTGGTGCATCGGGACTACAGCTTCAGCGGCAGTATTATCATCAACGTGAACGACAGCAAAATGGAGTTTATTTCTCTGGGCGGTCTCCTGCCCGGCCTTTCCACGGAGGATATCCGCCTCGGCGTTTCTCAGCCGAGGAATAAGAAGCTGGCAGAGATTTTTCACCGTCTGCGCCTGATTGAAAGCTACGGCACCGGCATCCGCCGCATTTTCAAGCTCTATGCAAACTGCCCCGTCCAGCCCAGCATTGAGGCAACGACAAATGCATTTAGAATCGTACTGCCGAACATGAACGCCGCTTCTGCGGGCGCAGAAAACGCGGCAGAAGCAAAGCCCGCCGTGCCGGTCATCACGCCGCAGATGAAAATCGTTCTGGACTACCTCAAGGAATACGGTGAAATGCGCGACGAGGAGTTGCAGGAGCTGCTGCATATCAAAAAGACCAGAGCCTACCTGCTGACCCGGCAGATGAGCGAGGAAGGGCTGATCGAGATCGTCGGCAGAGGGGCGGAGAAAAAGTTTAAGCTCCACTGATGCAGAATGCACTGCGGGGGGAAAATCGAAGATGGGGAAGAAGCTTCGGACATACTATGCAAAATCAGCAAATAGCTTTCATGGGGCGATTACCAATCGAGAACATCTGGACAAGGTCGCAACGCTGGCTCGAAGATTCGGTGCGGAGATTGGGAAGGAGAAAGCGGCAGGAGTCGCAGGTGGCGTTCATGATTTCGGCAAGTACGCAGATCGGTTTCAGGGCGTGCTCAGCGGCACCCATCAGGGGGTAGATCACGCTCTGCCAAGCGCAGCGGAACTGTATCGGTTACTGGATTTGAGAACCACGCAGAGAGTGTGGGCCGATGGTATTTGCGCGGTGGAGGCGGTTGCGGGTCATCACGATGGCCTTATTGGCATGCCGCAAATGCAGGACGGACTGGAGGAAATGCTGAGTAGCGACGATTGGGATGACTGCCCTAGTGGGAAAATGCCCTCGCTGCATGGACAGGAGGAGTTCATGCAGGCTGAGGAAGCGTTTGCGCAGGATTTTCCAGACTTTCACATGCAGCGGATTCAAGGAAAGCGAAGCCGCGTGCAGGGACGTCTGGAAGATATGCTGGACACCCGGATGCTCTTTTCGTGCTTGGTGGACGCAGACTACTGCGTGTCAGCTTCGGATGACGATCCGGCATATCTGGAAAAAAACAGCCGACCGCCGCTGGATGCAGAGGCAATGCTGAAAAAGCTGGAGGTACACTGTGCGCATCTGCGGAAGACCTCCACGGCGGATGTGAGCGTCAATGCCCTTCGAAACGAGGTTTACGCCCGATGCGGCGAGGCAGGAGAGCAACCGATGGGTCTATTTACGCTGACGGCGCCCACCGGTGTGGGGAAAACAATGGCAATGATTCATTTTGCGCTCCGCCACTGTGTGCAGCACCAATTACCACGGATAATTGTGGTGCTTCCGTTTCTTACATTGGCAGAGCAACTCCAGAAAGAATATGAACACATTTTTCCGGAAATTCTGGTGGATCACAGCCAAGAAAACTTACCGGAGGCGGCGCGGGAGCTGGCGGCAAGGTGGGACAGCCCTGTGATTATTACCACCTCTGTCCGCTTTTTTGAAAGCCTCTTTTCTGCAAACCCTCAAAGCTGCCGCAAACTGCACCACATTGCAAACAGCGTGGTGCTCTTTGACGAGGCGCAGAGCCTTCCGGCGTCGCTGGCGCGGCCAACGGTGGCGGCGGTGAACGCGCTGTGCGAAAAGTACCGCTGCACCATGGTGTTTTCCACAGCGACACAACCCGATTTCTCAGCGCTTCCCAAAACGCAATGGCAGCCTACAGAGATCATTCCGGAGCCTGCACGCCTTTTTTATCAAATGCGCCGGGTAAATGCCGCGTGGTGTCACGACGTTCCGCTTGCGCAGATTGCGGAACAGATGTGTTTGGAGAAAAATGCGTGCTGTATTGTCAATTTGCGTCGCCATGCCCGCAAACTCTTTGAGCTTCTACAAGAGAGACTCGGTGCGGACAACAGTATCTTCCTCCTGACCACAGACCTTTGTCCGGCACATCGGCTGGCAACTGTTGCAGAGATCAAGCGGAGGCAGCGGGAGGCGGCACGATGTATAGTTGTGGCGACCCAGTGCATTGAGGCGGGCGTTGATCTGGATTTTGACAGGATGTTTCGCGCCATGGCACCGCTGGAATCGGTGATTCAGGCGGCAGGACGTTGTAACCGCAACGGAAGGCTTCCGGGTGGCGGATGCCTAACAATATTTCGGCCGGAAGAAGAAGGGCGGCTCTATCCGGGAGACAGTTACGAACGGGGAGCATCGGTCGTAATGAACCTCTGGGCAGACTGCGACAATCCGGAGTTGAGCGACCCGGCGCTGGTTCAGCGCTATTACGCGCGATATTTTTCCGGAGAAACAGGAGAGGGTAAGTTAGAGGAGGCAATCCAAAAGAAAAACTATAAAGAGGCGGCCAAAAACTACAAACTGATCAAAAACGCGGGCGTTTCCCTCATTGTACCGTGGGAAGGAGCGGCAAGGCTTTTTCAAAAGGTCAGCCGCGCAGTCGAGGAGGGCGGCGTCACGGCCGAGCTGCTGCGCGAGGCGGCTCCTATTACCATCACATGCTATGACGAGAACGCCGTTCGGGCATGTGCATCGCCCTTGACCTTACGAAAAGGACGTGTGACTGCCGAAACTGGAACATTTCTGCTGAATCACGGCTTTGAGGAGTGGTATCATTCTGTGACCGGCTTCGCGCCGTCGGACAATATACACGAATGTCTAATGCCGTAATTGGCGAGATTGCTGAAATATAAGCTTTCTTTGGAATTTGATTGACAACATCCAATTGTAAAACCAAAATTTATTTGACAGGAGATTCGAGCAACGATCGAAGAAGCTCTTTTCTGGGAAGAATTGAAAAAAATAAATTTTAGTGTTGATGCCTCCTTTGCATGGGAGGCAGAACTGAAAAATGGAGGTGAACAATCAATGAACGATGAAGTATGTCTGGAGGTTTGGGGCGATTTTGCCTGTTTTGCGCCGCCGTATGGAAAAGTTGAACGACTGACATACCCGGTACCTACGCCTTCGGCGGTGCGGGGGATTTTGTCATCGATTTACGCCAAAAAAACGGAGTTCTACTGGCAGGTGACGCAAATCGAGGTGCTCAACCCCATTCGCTACATGAGCTTTCAACGCAATGAGCTCAAGTCCGCGGTCAGCGCAAAGCCGGATATGGAGAAGTCTATTCTGTATACGGATGAGGAGCGCACACAGCGGCAGACGCAGGTGCTAAAAAACGTGCGTTACCGCATCCGTGCCCGTATCTGCCCCCGGCCATTGTATGCTGGAAGTCTGGAGCAACTGTACCGTCAAGCTATGCGTAGAATTCGGAGCGGCAAGACATTTATGCAGCCGTGTCTCGGGCTGCGGGAATTTGTGTGCTACTTTGAAGAAAGCGACGGAAGCCGGCCGCCCATCGATGTCAGCATGGATCTGGGGCTGATGGTGTACGATGTTTTTGATCTGCATGACGAGCAGGTTCGTAAGGTGACGAAGCCGAAAATCTCTCTTTACCATGCAGTAATGGAACATGGTGTGATCCGGGTGCCAGATTACGACAGCGAGGATGTGCTGAAGGGAGGTACAGCGGCATGCTGAAGGCTTTGTATGATTACGGCATCCGTAATCACCTGACGATTCCGCCTGGCTTTCTGAAAAAGAACATCCGTGCGTATATCTGCCTGTCCGATAGCGGGAGATTTTGGGGATCGAGCAGTGCGGAAAAGAGGAAACACAAATCTGTCGGATATTGGCTCGCTTGCAAACAGTCCGGATAAGTGCAATCCATTGGCTGAAAAGGAGTCTGTGGTTCTTGGCGAGCCCGGGAAAAAATCGGATTATTTTCGTATGCTTTTGAAGGAGGGCAGTGCCTGTGCGGATCGTCTGCGCGTCTGCTTGTCTGCCTTGGAAGACGAGGCTGTGCTTGTACAAATGCGCCGGGAGGCGGAGCTGCGGAAATTGAAGCCTTCCGACCGCATCAGCTTTCGGGTAGATGACGTTCCGGTGACTTCCGACGCGCAGGCACAGCAGTGGTGGACGGAATACCGAAAAAAACTGGCGGACAATTCGGAGGCAGCAGCTGCCCGGTGCCTGATTACAGGCCAGCCGACGGCACCTCTTGGCTACGCTGCCGGTCATCAGCGGTCTGCAGGTCGTTGGCGGTCATTCCCGAGGCGAAGCACTATTTTGCTTTGACAAGTCCGCATTTCAGTCCTATGGTCTCAAGCAATCCGCCAATGCGCCTGTGTCAGAGGAGGCGTTTGCCGTTGTCAAAGAGGCGATGAACGATTTGCTGGCGGGCGCGCCCGCCATGTACGACAGGGATAAGAAACGCGAGTTCCATCCCACAGCCCCGATTTACGCCGGCATGAAGTTCCTGCACTGGTATGATTTCACTCTCGACCCGGAGGATGATCCTCTGCTTCAAAGTCTTCAAACCGGTGCTGACGAGGAGAGCGTGGATGAGGATGAAGAATCCCCCAAGCCTTGAGGAGCTTGAGGAGGATGCACGGCAATATCTGATGGACAGGAAAAATGCGGCAGATGAGGTTATAAAGGCGGTCTTTTCTGGCGATGCTCCGAGAAAGCTGTCTGGCGAATACCACATTATGTTGATTTCCGGCAACAATGGCCGGGCGATGATCCGCCGTTACGAGCATGGAAGCTATGAGACTCTCCGCGAAAACCTACAGAAATGGACGGACGACCTGAAAATCCAAGACCGCTTGGGGACAGGGCGTGCGCGAAAGCAGAAACTCAATGCTCGATTGACTCGTCTGGTGAAGAATCAGAATGCATCCGGGCAAAAGCTGTTTGATCAGATGAAAAAAGAATTGGCGGGAATTACGCCTGCCATCGTCATGGCAATCGTCAACGGGACACCGTTGCCGGACACTGTTGCTGTGCGCGCGCTTGCGTACATCCGCTCAAGCTGCTTTCAACGGCGGATGCGGACAAGAAGCCACTCCTGTCCGATACCATGGCCTGCCAATGGCTGAAGGTCTGGCTGATTCGGAAGCGAAGAATGAGAAACGAGGAGGAAAACCTTATGGAGTATTATGAGCCCAACTTCCCCAATGCTGCATACCACTGCGGCGCTTGGCTGGCTGTATACGCCAATTTACAGCGGGCAGCCATGGGAGATGTCAACGCCACTTTGGTTCAGCGCTTTTACGCCTCTGCCAGCCGCACACCGGCGCTGGTATTTGGCACACTGGACCGAATGGGACAAGTCTATCTGGATATTCTCCGCAAGGAAAAGCGCGGTTTGGACAGAATCTATGAAGACAAGCTAAACGCCGTGTGCGCCTTTTTGGCAGCGACTTGGCACACTGCCTGCCCACAACGCTGAACCTCGAAGGGCAGAGCTATTTTGCACTGGGCTATCATCAAATGTGTACGCAGATTACCGGGGAGATCAGAAAGAGAATCGCGGAAAAACAGGAGGGTTGATCAATGGCTATTCAGAATCGTTATGAATTTCTCTACTATGTGGCGTGTACGAACGGAAATCCCAACGGCGATCCGGACATGGGGAATGCGCCGCGCCTTGACCCGGAGACCATGCAGGGCTACATCACCGATGTGGCGACCAAGCGCCGGATTCGCAACTACATCCAGACGGCTTTTTGCCGGGCAGCCGGGGATGAATATCATCATCCAGCAAAGCACAAACATTAATCGCCATATTGCTGAGGCCCGGCGGGAAGCCGGTGTGGAGGGCGCCAAGGACAAGAATGCGGTGTACGCGGGGAGAAAAAAGGCATGCCAGATGTTTTATGACGTGCGCACTTTTGGTGCCGTGATGTCTACAGGACCGAACGCCGGTCAGGTGCGCGGGCCAGTGCAGATCACCTTCGGAAAGAGCCTTGATCCGGTACTGCCGCTGGATATCTCCATTACTAGAATGGCAGCAACACTGGGTGACAAGGATAAAACGCTGGACGATTATGTCAAGGCGGAGGAAAATGCCGATGAGGATTCCCTGCGTACCATGGGGCGTAAGCAGTTGATTCCCTTTGGTCTGTATGAGGTGCGTGGCTTTATCAGTGCCAATCTAGCAGCGGAGACCGGCTTCGATGAGACGGATCTGAATGCGCTCTTCGAGGCAATTTTGAATATGTATGAGCATGACCGCAGTGCCAGTAAGGGCGAAATGGATGTTGTTTCGCCGCTGATCCTCTTTAAGCATGTGGGGACAGACACGGACGAGACACAGCGCGTTCGGCAGGCAAAGTTGGGCTGTGCGCCGGCGCAGCGACTGTTTGAATTGGTGCAGGTTCGGAAAAAGCCGGAGGTCACCGCGCCCAGAAGCTACCTCGATTACACCGCCAGTGTGGAGCTAAGCAAAGGTTCCAAATGGTGTGGAGATAGGCTTCAAGCGAGATGCGTTCAGTCCCATCGTGTGGAATGCGCTGCCGGAGGATGAAAATTGGTTTACAGCAAATAATGGATGATCGGGAGTATCTTCCGTTGTCATGGCTGTCTCAGTTGGCGTACTGCCCCAGACGGGCGGGGCTGCTTTTGAATGAGCGCCTCTGGGCGGAAAGCACCGACACGGCCAAGGGACGTGCGGAGCATACGCGGGTACACACTCAGCGTGTGGAAAAACGGGGGAACCTGGTGAATCTCTATGAGTTCACAGTGTTCTCCGACAGCCTCCTGCTGCTGGGGAAGTGTGACTGTGTCGAGGCACGCAGAGACGATTCAGGCTGCCGCATTCCGGCAGTGGATTTTCCCGTGAGCCTTTATCCCGTTGAGTATAAGCATGGCACACTGCGAGAGGAAGAAACATATCAGATCCAGCTTTGCGCGCAGGCAATGTGCATGGAGGAAATGTTCCATACTGTAATCTCCGAAGGAGCCTTGTTCTTCACATCCTCGCATCGGAGAATGACCATTGCTTTTGAGTGAGACGCTGCGTACACGGACAGTGATGTTGGCAAAAGAACTGCATCTGCTCCGTGATACACTCAGTGTTCCTTCCGCTAAATACTCCGCAAAATGCTGCCGCTGTTCACTACAGGAGCTTTGTATGCCAAAGATCAAGATGTCGGCAGAAAGCTATCTGCGGCGGCTGCGGCAGGAGGCAGCGGGCATCATTGAGGAGGCTTCGGAATGAAAAAACTGCTCAATACCCTCTATGTTCTCACCCCGGACAGCTATCTCTTTTGCCGGAACGAGAACATCTGCGTCCGAATCGGAGATATGGAAAACTGAGCGTTCCAGCACTGAACATTGATTCCATTGTTTGCTTTGGAAAAATGACGGTATCTACGCCGCTGCTGGAGTTCTGCGGCAGTCACGGAATCAGCCTGACGTTCATTCGGGAAAATGGACGCTTCATGGCAGACTTCAAGGCCCAGTGAGCGGAAATGTTCTCCTTCGCAAGCGGCAGTATGCCTCCATGGAGGATGCGGCTTTCGCGCAGAGAACCGTGCAGTCCATTTTGCTGGCAAAGTTGCGAAACAGTAAGCTTGTCCTGATGCGTGTGGCTCGCACGGAACGAGCCGGTGCCTACAAAGAGGGCTGATGCTCGGTGTACAGCAACTGAACGAGGCTGTGGCGAATTTTGCTGGAATGCAGCAGTGTAGATTCTATGCGGGGAATAGAAGGCGCTGCGGCAACTTCCTATTTTGCGAGATTTGATTGTATGCTTGCTGGGAATCCGGGAGGATTTCGCTTTGACACGCGCAGCCGCCGCCCGCCCAGAAATGAGGTGAATGCCGCGCTGTCCTTCACCTATATGCTCCTGAGCGGTCAAATGCAGTCTGCTATGGAAGCTGTTGGCCTTGACCCGGCAGCAGGATATTTGCATACCCTCCGACCGGGACGGGCCTCCTTTGCGTTGGATTTGATTGAGGAGCTTCGTGCGCCACTTTGTGACCGATTTGTGCTGTCGCTTTTCAACAAAGGACAGCTTTCCCAAAGTGATTTTGATCAGGATGAGGAAATGGTTTCCCTGAATGAACGCGGGCGCAGAACGTTGCTGTCTGCATGGGAGAAGCGAAAACAGGAACAGATCGTGCATCCTTTCCTGAAAGAAAAGGTGCCCATCGGCTTGATCCCATATGTGCAGGCAATGCTGTTTGCGCGTGTTCTTCGTGGAGATTTGGACGATTATCCGCCCTTTGTCTGGAGGTGAACGCGAATGATGCTTGTGATCGCGTATGATGTGGATACCACTAGCAGTGCCGGATCACAGCGCCTGCGTAAGGTCGCAAGGCTTTGCGAGCGCCACGGGATCCGGGTGCAGAATTCTGTGTTTGAGGTTCTGCTGGATCCCGCGCAGTTGGTTGCACTGAAGGCGGGATTGGAAAAAATCATTTGCAAGGAAACGGATTCCATCCGCATCTATCGCCTAGGGAACAGCTATCGAAACCGAATCGAGGTAATTGGCCGCACCGGTCTGATCGAAACCGGTGAGCCGCTGCTTCTGTGAAGACCTGCCTGCGCCGATCACAGCCGCGCATAGTTTTCCGGGAGATCGGCGCAGTGAATGGAAGTGTTTTCCTTCAAAATCCGGATAATAATCGTCTTCTGTTGAGTAATTTCAGAACAGAAGGCGCATAAAGCAGCGAAGATGTACAAATGGCTGCATACTGTTTTGTGTATTTTGCTGTCACCCCCCACGCGGGGGTGCGAATTGAAATAGGAGCATATTCAATCTTTACAAGCTCAGGTTGGTCACCCCCACGCGGGGGTGCGAATTGAAATATACCATGACATCTGTGTTTTAGCGGAACAAAGTCACCCCCCACGCGGGGGTGCGAATTGAAAATATCCACGCTAATCCACCGCGGCACCTTTCTCCCGGTCACCCCCCACGGGGGTGCGAATTGAAATATTGCAGTTCGGGCAGACCGGGCAGGAATCCAGGTCACCCCCACGCGGGGGTGCGAATTGGAAATCGTCCTCCGTGACTTCAAACAGCGGCGGTGTCAGTCACCCCCCACGCGGGGGTGCGAATTGAAATCGACTGCATCGCTCCGGAGTGCTGGAACACTCTGGTCACCCCACGCGGGGGTGCGAATTGAAATAGACATGAATAAGGCGGTTGATAACGCCAATGCCAGTCACCCCACGCGGGGGTGCGAATTGAAATATCCGCCGTGGCGTTCCTTCGACATACGGATACGTCACCCCCACGCGGGGTGCGAATTGAAATAAATCCGATGTCGCACGCCGAGCAATACTGGATGTCACCCCCACGCGGGGGTGCGAATTGAAATAATTGTCCTGCGGAACTTGATATATCCGGCGCGGTCACCCCCCACGCGGGGGTGCGAATTGAAATTTGTAGCGGAAACAGCAAATCTATCAGAATGTCACCCCCACGCGGGGGGTGCGAATTGAAATATACTTACACGGCAGTTCGCGGCACTGCGCGAGTCACCACGCGGGGGTGCGAATTGAAATCGAATACCGGATACCGAAGAAGTCCTTGTACCAGTCACCCCCCACGCGGGGTGCGAATTGAAATTTATCAGGTCAGCGAGGCGCGGCACGGGCGTAGTCACCCCCACGGGGGGTGCGAATTGAAATTGTCTCGGAGAGAGCGTGCTGAACGGCGCGGAAGTCACCCCCACGCGGGGTGCGAATTGAAATGGAAGCTGGCAGACTTCTTCGGCGCCAGCGCGGGTCACCCCACGCGGGGGTGCGAATTGAAAATGGATTTGCAGCGCGCGTCGATCGCTGCGACATGTCACCCCCCACACGGGGGTGCGAATTGAAATACGATATTGCCGTCAAAGAACAAAGCGCACCGGGTCACCCCCCACGCGGGGGTGCGAATTGAAATACGCCGGGGACGTTCACAGAAGCGTCCGCGTTGGTCACCCCCCACACGGGGGTGCGAATCGAAGTATCGCTCATGACGTAATTCTGTCCCTATGTCAAGTAGTGACACGAGAAAACATTTGGAGGTGCATCATGGCACTGGAAAATAAATTGGGGCTGACGAGTTCTGCAGACCTTGCGCGGGAGGAAGAGCGCATCAGCAAGAAAAAGGCCGTGTGGCTGTTTGAAAGCGGCACGCTGGACAAGCTGCCTGTCGGCACGTTCGCGTCGCTCAAGGCAATTCATAAGTACCTTTTTGATGACATTTATGACTTTGCGGGTGAGCTTCGCACTGTAAATTTGGCGAAAGGCAATTTCCGCTTCGCGCCGCTCATGTATCTGGAAGCGGCGCTGACCAACATCGAGAAAATGCCGCAGAGTACATTCGATGAAATCATCGAAAAGTATGTGGAAATGAACGTCGCTCACCCGTTCCGCGAGGGTAATGGGCGCAGTATGCGCATCTGGCTCGATTTGATGCTGAAAAACGGTATCGGACAGGTCGTGGATTGGAGCAAGGTCGATAAAGAGGACTATTTGCTTGCGATGGAGCGCAGTCCAATTAAGGATGTGGAGATTAAAGTGCTGCTGAAAGCCGCACTGACGGATGACGTGGATAGCCGTGAGGTCTTTATGAAGGGCATCGACCACAGCTATTATTACGAGGGGTATACGACGTTCAAGACAGAAGAACTGTAGGTCAATCTAAAGAGTCAGCACGAACAGCGGATGACGTTCCGCTTGTTCGTGCTGACTTTCTTATACGCTGATCCGCAGCTATGTACCGCACCTCGACCGCGTGCCCCACTGCCGTCCTATCCTTCCTGATAAATCTCGCAATTCGTATGGGGCACACGTTCTTGACCATCTGGCCGCCGACGGAGCCGGCCTCGCGGGAGGTGAGGTCGCCGTTGTAGCCGTTCTTAAGGTTGACGCCAACCTCAGGCTGCTTCCATCTTGAACTTGAGCCTCGCGTGCTTCGGGAATGTTGATGTTGTTGCTGTTACGGTTCGTCATATCGTGTGTCTCCTTCTTTCAGTTGTGGAAAATCAGTTGGTGATTTCCTCAGTCGTAGTTTGACCGGAACAAAGCAGCTTATGTCTGCCAAAGGAAACCTCGGCTGGAAGGAAAATCGAACGTTTTTTGCCGTGCGGGCTGCGATTCGAAAAGTGCCTTATCCGATCCGTAAATTTATGTTATAATAAATCCATATGATGTTTGGATGCAGCATATGCTGCGCTTTGACGGGAGGCTGAGATATGTACCGGTTATGGATTGTGGAAGACGACATGGGAATTGCGGAGGCGATCCAAACGCAGGCGGAGCTGTGGGATATGCAGGTCCGGTGCGTGCGGAATTTTCGCAATGTGATGGCGGAATTCGCAGATTTTGACCCGCACATCGTTCTGCTGGATATTTCTCTGCCGTTTTTCAATGGCTATCATTGGTGCAGTGAAATACGAAAAGTATCCAAGGTGCCGATCATTTTCATTTCCTCCGCCTCCGACAATCTGAATATGGTGATGGCGATGAATCTGGGCGCGGACGATTTTATTGCCAAGCCCTTTGACCAGAGCGTGCTGATGGCGAAACTGCAGGCTCTTCTGCGCAGAACCTATGATTTTGGCGCGCCGCAGCAGGTGCTGGAGCACCGGGGCGCGCTTCTGGGTACCGGAGACAGCACGCTGACCTATCGGGACGAGAAAATCCAGCTGTCCAAAAATGAATTTCGGATTCTGAGCGTGCTTCTGAAAGACAAGGGAAAAGCGGTCAGCCGGGAAAAGCTGATGCAGGCGCTGTGGGAAACGGACAGCTTTGTGGATGAAAAATACTCGGTCATCCGGCTGCGCGCTGGCTGGCTGCGTGGGCTGGAGGGACAGCAAATTTGGCGTGGGCTATCTGATCGGAGACTGAATGATGCGATTATTTTTCAAGTACCTGAAACAGAAGCGGCGGAGCGTTATCGCTTGCGGCGTGTTTGCCCTGATCTTTGCCGTCAGCTTCTTTCTGTATTGTCTGCCCGTGGAAGCGGTGATATACCCTGCGCTCTTGTGCGCTGTGATCGGTCTTTTTCTTCTGGTTTTTGATTATTTGCGCGTCAAGCGGAAGCACGAAGCGCTCACAAAGATCAAAACCATCACAGACGCGATGACAGCAAGCTTCCCGGCGATTGATGGCATACAGGATGCGGACTATCATGGCAGCGGTCCACACGGCGTTCGCGTTTCCGATGGTGCAGAAGCTTCTGGCGCTTTTCAATCTGCGGAATGTATGGCTTTCCGTGCTGGTCACAGGAATTGCCATCGTCTTTTTCGGCGTGTTCTACGGCGCAGTATACAAGATCACGTCCAACGCCTATTATGCCATCGTCAGCGCAAAGCAGCAGAACGGATAATCTCAGGCATTGCGGCAGGCAGGCGCAGAATATGCTGCGCCTGCCTTTTTTTGGGCGAATGCCTGCGGTATTTGCGCGCCATGTGCTGCGGAAGAAGGAAAAAACATGCGGACGCCGAAAAGCGTCCGCATGTTTTTTGTGAAAGAGAGGAGATTTGGTGAAAGCATTTATGAAGAAACAGGAGTCGCTGTTGCCTGTTTGCGGGAGTTCCCGCTCACCAGCTTCCCTGTGACTATAGGATACTTTTTTTGAGGCTTTCGTTGGTGAACAGACTGTAAACGAACCATGAAGAATTCTTAAAAACCGTTCAAACCTGAAAAATCAGCGAAACCGGCGGGCATAGCCGCAGCGGCGGCAGAGCGGCTGGGTCAGTTTCCGTGCGGCAAAGCCGGAGAGAAGCGCCTGCGCGGGCAGCGCGCGCAGAATTTCATCGAGCTCCTGCGAAAAGAGATTGCCGAGCGGCACATCGCCCTCGTGGTCCAGACAGCAGGGAACCACCGTGCCGTCCGATAACACCGCCAGTTGGTCTTTCAGTGCGCGGCAGGTGCCGGTATCGCGCTGCTCGGAAACGGAGAGGTCGGGCCAGTCGAATTTTTCCGCGTAGTGGACGAACACGCGCTCGCAGAGCCGCAAACCCCAGGTGTTTCGGGTCCAGGGCTGCGGAAAGACTGCCTCCAGCGCGGCTAAGATGGCGTCGTTCTGCGTGTGCTGCCCGCGCGTCGTCTCGCCATCCAGATTCCAGAGACGAAGGTCCACGAGCTTTCCCGTTTCGGCTGCCAGCTTCGCAAACGTGAAGCAGCCGGACAGATAGTCGTCGAAGGACCCGGCAACGTTTGCCTCGAACGAGTGCAGGCTGATGTTGATTTTATAGAGCGCGGGCGCGGCGAGAAGCAGCGCCTGCCGCGCGGGCAGAAGCGTGCCGTTGGTCGTCAGCGCGACGCGAAAGCCGAGCGCACGGGCGGTCTCCAGAAGCGCTTGCAGCTGCGGATGCAGCAGCGGCTCTCCCATGACGTGCAGATACAGATAGTCTGTATACGCCCGGAGTTTTCCTGCCAGCAGGCGAAATTCCTCTGCCGTCAGCGTGCGGGCAGGACGTTTCGTTTTCGGGCAGAAGCTGCATGCAAGGTTGCAGCGATTTGTGATTTCAAGATAGCAGCGGGGAAAAGCGCATGGCAGACTCCTTTTTGTGTCGGTTTTCCTATTGTATCACACCGGCGGACCCTTGAATAGCCGCCGGGACTGTGGTATCATGAAAAAAGAATAGAAATAACGGGAGGAGCGAGTTTCATGGACTACGGCACACGCGCAAAGGAAAACTTTCTAAACGGCTATAACTGCTGTCAGGCGGTGTTTCTTGCCTGCACGGACGAGTTGGGGCTGGACACCGAAACACGGGCGAAAATTGCCTCGTCCTTCGGCGGCGGTATGGGCGGCATGCGGCAGGTCTGCGGCGCGGTGAGCGGCATGCTGATGGCGCTGGGACTGCACCAGGGCTATAAAGACCCCAAGGACAAGGCGGGCAAAGCGGCGCAGTATGAGGTCATTCGCGCGCTGGCAGACGAATTCAAGCGCGAGAACGGCTCAATCATCTGCCGGGAGCTTCTGGGGCTGGATGAGAATTTCAAGCCCAAGCCGCCCGAGGAACGGACCGAGGCGTATTACAAAAAGCGCCCGTGCGGTGAGCTCTGCCAGCAGGCGGCAGAAATCCTCGAAGCTTACCTGAAAGCACATCCCGAGACTGAGGCGTAACAGCTTCGAACCAAGAAGCGGATAGGAGGCGGCAAATGGCAAGAATCAGACAGCTGGATTGGTATCAGAGGGGAATCCTGATCCTTCTTCTCGCGATGGCACTGGTGTTCGCAGTGGTCTACCATATGACGATCGCGCGCGTGGGCGTTTTGTATCAGAACGCGATTTTTGTTCCCGCTGAGGAAAACGGCGTTACGGTCTATTCCGGCAAACTCCGGGGAAAGCAAGCGGAGTTTACCGTATCGGCAGATAAAACCGTGAGCTTCCGCTGTGATGGGCAGACCTATGGTCCCTATACGGTCAAAGAAGACCCGACGGCGCGGCCGGATCTGGAGATTCAATTAGAGACCGGTGCAGAGCTTTGGGAGGGAGACACGCTCCTATTTCGCGGCGGATTCTGGCAATCCGACGGTTCTTTCTGGCTGCGCAATGCGGACGGAAGCATGGATCTCGGTATGCAGACCTATGTCGTCGAAAACGGTGTGAAGAAGGATTCCGATGGGAATATCATCGACCCGGCGAAGCCGTCTGCATCCGATATCCTTCGGCTGGTCTATGGACCGGAGTTGACGCACAAGGGAAGCTGGCTTGCGTGGTTCGGCACGGTGTTTCTCAGTATCCTGAACGCGGTTTCCATCTTGTACGCAGACGAACTGTTCCATTGGAACCTGTCGTTTCAGATCCGCAACGCCGAAACTGCCGAGCCGTCGGACTGGGAGCTGATGGAGCGCTATCTCAGTTGGACGGTTCTTACCATCATGCTGCTGGTGCTCTATATCGTGGGGCTGCGGGCGTGAGGCTTCACATTGCATAAAACACAATACGGCAAGAAAAACCGGAACGCAAAGCGTTCCGGTTTTTTATCGTTATTCCGGTTTGTTTTCCGATTCTGCTTGATTCGAAGCGGCGGTCTTTTGTGCTTCCTGTTTTGCCTTGCGTCCGGATTTCACCTTGCGCAGAATGCTGCGGACCAGGAAGAAGAGGGCAAGCACGATCAGGACGAACAGCACCAGACCCGGAAGGGACGATGCAAGCCCCAGGCAGAAATACTGCAGTCCGCGCACAAAGCCGGTCCAGCCGTCGGAGAAGGCGTCGGAGAGCTTTTCAGAGAACGTCCGCTGCACCGGCACGGTCGGCGTGTAGACCTCGACCTCCTCGAGGTTCAGGTTCACGGTCGAATACGAAATCTGAAGGTCGAGGTTTCTGAGATTGCGCTCGATGGACTCGAGTTCATAGCGCACGTCGGCAAGACGCTGCTCGAGGGCAATCAGGCTCTCAACATCCTCGCTCTTTTCCAGCATCGCGAGCAGGCGCTCTTCCTGCGTGCGCAGAGAATCGAGCCTTGCCTCGTAGTCCGTGTACTGCGAGGTCACGTTTTCTGCGTAGCGGCTGACGGAGGTAACGTTTCCGATGCCTTCGGTCTGATGCAGGAACTCTTCAAAGCGGGAAGCGGGGACACGGATGGTGTAATACGCCCAGCGGTTGATGATCGAGGTCGTGCCGTCGTTATTATAGCGCGTATCGCCGTTGACGTCCGAGCGTTCGATGAAGCCGCCGAAGGCTGCAATCTGCGCGTCGAGCGTCGAGATTGCCGTGTCAAAGTCGGTGGTCTGGGCGGAGAGGTCCGCCGAGTAGATGATTTTGGAGGCAACGTCGGTTGCGGCAGCCTCGGGCGCTTCGTCCTGCGTGACTGCGGTCGTCGTGGCGAGCGCGCCTTCTTCATATTCCGCTTCTTCGGCAGGCTCTTCCATCTTGAAATCTTCGTTCGCTGTTGCCGCAGGCGCTTCTACAGACGAGGTCTCCCAGCTCGCCGTGTCATAGGACGCTTGGGGGGCTGACTGTTCATAGGCTGCCATTTTGCTGCTGGACGCGCATGCCGTGAAGGTAAGTGCAAGCATCGTCAAGACAAGCAAAACAGCAAGCAAGCGGGTATTCTTTTTCATAATCCTGGCTCCTTTCTTTTGTACGGGGGATGGCGCAAATTGGTTGGTCATCTATCCAGACGAGAAAATGCCGGGGAGGTTGCGGCGTTTCAGAAAAAAGCCGCGGTTTCTTCCAAAAAACCCGGGGCGTCCGGGAATTCTGCCTGCGTGACGGAAAGCTCGTAGGCGGTCCGGGTCTGACTGACGCCGTCGACCACCTTGACGTAGTCGCGGCTCTGGAGTCTGCCGGTCACACGAAGCTTCGCGCCCGGCAGCGCGTCTGCCGCCTCCTGCGCGTTTTTGCCCCAGAGGATGCAGGGGATGTAGTCCGTGCGCCGGTATGGGCGGGGCACCGCCAGCATCACGTCGCAGATTTCGCGCCCGAGGGGCGTTCTGCGGTAGACCGGCGGCTTGCAGACGGCGCCTTCGAGGCACACCTCGTTTTGCGCGGGGGCGTCCGTTGTGGTGAACGTTTCGGCGTAGACCGAAATGATCAGCCGCCGTCCTTCGGGCGCGCGGTTGTTGAACGAACGGAGCTGCCCGGTGACGGCGATGCGCTCGCCGCAGAACAGGTCCGCCTGCTCCAGTACGTCCTCCGCTGCCAGCACGGGCAGAAGATCGACCGCGCCGGACAGGCGCTCGACCGCCAGCATCAGGCGGTAAAACTTCCGGTCATGGTTGGTATGCGAATATTCCGGCAGAGTATCCAGCGCGCCGGTGAGCGCAATGCGGTTGGCTGCATTTTCCATTCTTCCACCTCATTTAGTTCGTATGAGAAACTATATGAGGCGTAGGCGGTGTTTAGTACGCAGCCGGAAAAATCAGCTGCCGCGCTTTTTCGGCGCTTTGCGCGCGTGTCCGGCGGGGGCTTTTCCGGGTTTTGCGGCAGGCACGGCGGAACGCTGCGCCC
>VOFH01002368.1_pt1 | contig 32796 bp, 42 predicted proteins | sample 5384091 | NCBI WGS metagenome assembly VOFH01 (sample SAMN12384727, study PRJNA508395) | human gut metagenome | isolation source: healthy gut G | host: Homo sapiens
AAAGGCCACTTTTAATAAGGAGAATCTGAAGATATATAATCCGTACATTATAGTAAAATATGCGGCAAGGGCAACAGAACCGGACGGAAGTACATCTGCCTAAATATTCACCGACATCTTATGCTGACAAATCGCTGATAGGTTCTAGTAAGGATGTCTATTACATTAATCGTGACGGAGCTTATCCGTTTGCCATCGATATTCCGATGTTGAATTTCATTCCGGTGACGGAGACATAACATTGATACGGAATATCCTTATTTCAAGAATTGGGCTGATTCTTGGGGATCAAAATCTACAGATTGGTACAAGAAATATCAGTCTCCCAAGAATTAAGAAACAAAAACAACTTCGATATATAACTGTGACACGACTTTGTGTTCTGATTTGATCCGGTCCCGGTGTACTTCAAGCGAGAAGAAAGCCGGGACCTTTTTTTTTGACTCATTTTCTTACGTTCAATTTCGGTGGTTGGAATCTATTCAGTACCTTTACCGAAAATTAGAGGAAACATGGAAAATAATCCTGAACTACAACTAGCTTGGCAGTTCATTGAAAATACAGGCACGCATCTGTTTCTTACCGGGAAAAGCCGGAACCGGAAAAACTACATTTCTAAAACGATTGAGAGAACATACCCCCAAGCGCATGGTCGTATTGGCTCCAACAGGAATCGCAGCTATCAACGCCGGAGGGGTGACGATTCGTTCTTTCTTTCAGTTGTCTTTTGCTCCGTTTGTGCCGGAAACGACTTTCAATTCTGCCAAGATGCACTACCGTTTCAGCAAAGAGAAACGGAATATTATCCGCAGCATGGATCTGCTGGTGATTGATGAAATCAGTATGGTACGTGCAGATTTGCTGGACGCTGTGGACGCGGCTTTACGTCGTTATCGTGACCGTGAAAAACCTTTCGGAGGTGTGCAGTTGCTGATGATCGGCGACTTGCAACAGTTGGCTCCTGTGGTAAAAGACAATGAATGGGAGCTACTGAAGAATCATTACGAGACTCCATATTTTTTGCCAGCCGTGCACTGAAGGAAACGGTGTATATGACCATTGAACTAAAGAAAGTCTACCGTCAGAGTGATACTTTCTTTCTTTCTCTTCTGAACAAGATACGCGAAAATAAAGCAGATGATGAAGTGTTGAACGAATTGAATCGTCGTTATCAGCCCGGTTTTCGTCCACGGAAAGAAGAAGGGTATATCCGACTGACAACGCATAACTATCAGGCCCAGCAGGTGAACGACCGTGAACTGGCATCACTGTCCGGACGGGCTTATAGTTTTCGGGCGGAGATAGAGGAAATTTTCCTGAGTACTCGTACCCTGCGGATGAAGTGCTTACAGTCAAAGAAGGAGCACAGATCATGTTCCTTAAGAATGACGTTTCATCAGAAAAACGTTACTATAACGGCATGATAGGCGAAGTGATGAGTGTTGACGAAAAAGGAATGTCCGTACGTGGAAAAGACAGTAGTGATGTCTTTCAGTTGTTGCCCGAAGAATGGGGAATTATAAGTATGTGCTGAACGAAGAAACGAAAGGAGATCACGGAAGAAATAGAAGGTGTGTTCCGGCAATATCCCATCCGCCTGGCGTGGGCTATCACGATTCATGAGTCAGGGTCTGACGTTTGAGCGGGCGATTATCGATGCTCGTAACTGCTCATGGGACGTATGTAGCATGAGCCGTTGCAAGACTCTGGAAGGAATGGTGTTGGAGACTCCTTTGCGTAGGGAGGCGATAATCAGCGATAGCATTGTAGATAATTTCACAAGAGATGTGGAACAGAATAAACCGGGGGAGCAAGCAGTTGAACGACATGCAAAAGGCTTATTTCTATGATCTGTTGAATGATTTATTTAATTTCTATTCGCTTGAGCAGGCTTATAAGCGGTTGCTCCGGATGATGGATGAAGAGCTTTATAAACTTTATCCGAAGTTGCTTGCCGAGTATAAAGAACTGGCTCCGCATCTCAAAGAGAAGGTGGTGGAAGTTTCCAATCGCTTTCGTAATCAATATACGCGTCTGATTAACGAGAATGAAAATTATGCCGGAAATGAGGAGCTACAGCAAAGGATTCATTCCGGTGCTGCTTATTTCTGTGAAGCATTGCTTCCTGTCCGGGCGCTGTTTGACAAGACCAGTATGCCTCTTGATAATAAAAGTTGCGGAAACAACTGAATGAACGTTTGCAGGCATTGGACGATGCTTTATGGATTAAAGAGTCTTTGCTGGATGCGATGCGGACGGAGAAATTTACGGTAACGGATTATCTGAAACGGAAGGCGAAAGTGATGTTGAGTCTCGAAGGGAAACTGCTTCTTCCGGTTCTTCCACCAAGGCTCGAAGGAGAAAAAGAACGGAAAGAACGCACTCGCAGCAATTCAGGAAAGGTGAAAGTAGAAGTTCCGACGGATATTCTGCATCCGGAGCTTTATCGTGCTCTGTCGGAATGGAGAACGGCAAAGACGCGCAGAAGTGAATATGCCGGCTTATGTGATCATGCAGCAAAAGGCATTGATGGGTATTGTGAATCTGTTGCCGGATACACCAGTAGCTTTGAAGCGATACCTTATTTCGGTGCAAGAAAGGAGTGGAGAAGTACGGACTTGAAATTTTGGGCATTGTGCGCAAATATGAAGGAGAACAAACTGGAACGACCGGAGATCTTTACTTCTGTTTCGGGCGGAGAGGATGTACGTGAAAAAAGCTGGACGCGCAGCATCATGAGGATAAGAAGAAGCAGAAAAGAAGAAGAAAGATTCAAAGCTGGTGAGTTATGAAATGTTTTGCCAAGGGGATGACGATAGAAGAGATAGCCAAAAGCTCGTGATTTGGTGACGGGAACGATTGCTACTCATCTGGAACATTATCTCCGTGAAGATAAAATAAAAGTCGGAACAGGTAGTGACAGCGGACAAGATAAAGAAGGTCCGGACTTATCTGGAGACCCATGAATTTATGGGAGTAGTTTCTTACCATACAGTCGAATACACTCCATTGGCTTAATAGCAGGACTGGCCAGTGCCGAGAAAAGCAAGGTTCCCGTAATGGTAGCCATCGGTACCAGGAGCATTTTCAACCGTAAGCTTTTAATCAGTTCTTTCAATTTCTTATTGCTGCCTATGCTGATTCCTACTTGTAACATCAGTGCATAAAGCACATACATGGAAACAGAGTGCATGTCATACTGGAAATTATTGACAGCTCCAATCATACATCCTGCACAAAAAAATGCGACAACAACCAAACTACCTTTCATTGTTTGCCTCCTTTCTTAAAAAACAGATGAAATACCAGGAAGGAAGCTAGCATACTGCCCAAAATGCTTAATGTAGCCAATATAGCCGCCTGCCATCCGAATCTACCTAAATCGTTAATGATTAAGCTGTTGGAGCCGATGGAGATTCCCAAAACAAACAGTAGCAGGAAGATAGTGAGTGAGGTACTCTTTTCTATCTTTCTGTAAAAACTGTAAGTTGCGCAATACATATCCTATACCGATACCAACAAACATGATAGATATAATAGTAAACATAGCAATCATTTTTTTAGTAAAACATATACAACTCGATGCTCTCACCGAATGAGAACCATCATGCAATATATCTTTCATCGGGCACGTGTGTGGGTAGGATGAAAGTTTGGTAATAAATTACGTGTGAGTGGAAATCTAAACAAATCCGCTGAACCAATGTACAGGTTAATGTTTCCACTCCATGAGAATATCTTTCAGCTTTCGTGGCTGGTAACCAAGTATAGTCCGGGCTTTTGCTATGCTCATCCCACTGAAACAGGGACGGGGAGTAGCTTCTTGCATTTCTTCTGTTGTGGCAGGGTGAACGAGCGAACGGTCCAGCTTCATGTAGTCTGCTACCTGAAAAGCAATTTCTGCGATGGTCAGGCATTCCTCGCCACAGATATGAAAAATTCCGTTTGCGGCATTTTCTACCAAGTGTTGTACTCCGGCTGATACGTCACCTACATAGGTGGGCGTGCGCCATTGATCTGATACGACACGGATTTCTTGTCCTGCATTCAAACGATTCATCACCAGTTGCACTGATGTTTCCATGTTGTCCCGGCAATGCTTTTCCGTAGACAATCTCTACGCGGGCAATAGCATAGTTACTACAGATTTCAGCCACTTTCTCTTCTCCTTTCCATTTGGTGAAACCGTAATAGTTGACGGGAGAGGGAGACGTTTCTTCTGTATAAAGCTGTCCGGACTTCTCGTCTATCTTTCCGTCAAAGACAAAGTCTGTAGATAAATGAATGAACCGGCTTTTGTAACTTTCGCAGAGATGTGCCAATTGTTCTACTGCTGTAACATTTGTTAGCCAGGCTTCTTCGTGATGCGTTTCGCAATAATCGGGGACGGATAAGGCGGAACAGTTGATGACTACATCGGGTTGTACCTCTTTGAAAAGTTGCTTTACAGCTGCTTCATCCCGTATATCTGTGGTGATGAAATGATAGTTGCCTCCATTTTTCGGAAGGATATCCGGATGAAGGGAACATCCTGTTACCTTATATTGTACCTTGCTCGACAGGTCATTCAGTATTTGGCGTCCGGTGAATCCATTGGCACCGATAATCATTATATTCTTCATGGGCTGTTTCTAGTCGTTTGTTTCAGTCATATAGTTTTTCAGTCACGAGTTTCGGTTCAGAAATATGGCTTTTCTATATTTATTTTCACAAAAGTAGAAAATAATTTTAGTTACGCAAATAATTTCGTAGTTCCCTTTTTATTTTGCTCTTTTGCGAATTTAAGCATATCATTATCAGGTCCGATGCGCATGCCGGATGGATTGGATGAAGCACCGGGAGCTTACAAAGATATTGCGCGGGTAATCGCTAATGAGCGGGATTTAGTGAAGCCTTTGGTGGAATTGGCGCCTATGGCGGTGATCAAAGGATAAAATTAGCTGACGAGATGAGGTATGGACATAAAAAAAGGAGCAAACCTTGCTCAACCTTTGTTAACCTTAAATCTAATACTATGAAAAACACATTGCAAAGATACGGACATTTGCTAAATCTGCAAATTATCCAAGAAAAATAGTATGTTTTATAACATTGATTAAAATTTGAATTCTCGATTCTATTTTTATTAAGAGATTTCCTGATCTTATCTCTTGTTCCTAGTGAGTAGCTGCATACCATGCTGTTTCTTCTTTTTGAGGCCAGCGAGTGCGTACTTGGATCGGAGATTGTGATACCGGAGAAGGTATTGATTTTCACTTCTCCTCTGCTCATCGAATAGAAATATTCTGTATTTCTTTTGAATGGCACCGTACGATTGAGCTGTTCGTTGAATCGTGCCACTAGAGTTTTCATCAGGGCATAATTTTGAAACATAGTCACCATAGTCAAAGATAACCGGATAATATCCGTCCAGTCTCTGTAAAGAACTGGTTAGTGAAGGATCAAAAGTATATCGATGATTAATTTCTTTTCATAATAGTTTGCCAGGTTATCAAGTTCTGAGCAATCAGTGACAGCGATTGTTCCGCAAGGGTGTGCTATAAGTGGAATAAAAAGAGTAAAAACCGTCACAGATACCGGCATAATCTACTTTCCCCAATTAGATACTGACCTATTTCGGCGTATGGCATACCATACGCCATCACTTCACTTGTAGATCCTATCAGATAATCAGTCACATCTTTGAGAGCGTAGGCTACTTCAATGCTTGACATATAGCAGTCGTCAAAGAGTATATATTCCATTTTTAAGTCCGGCATTGGATATTCCTTTGGCAAGTGTGGTTATATCAGTCTGATATTGGGCATTTTAATCCTCCAGTAGCGTGTCATTGGTACATTTTCGTATTCCCAGTGCATTTTGGTACGAAGACCGCTACGTGATTTTGAATTTGATACGGGTATCCATCCCATGCCATGACAGCCGATGACCATCGAATAGCGTTTGGTGGAGAATAGCGTTGCACGTCATTTAGAATGGATGTGATACCTTCTGCTGTGGTATAAGCAGGATCTGTATAGTGCTTTAGAGTTTTACGCACACTCTTGCCGTTCTCATAAGCGAGTTCAAAAGAGTGGCTTTCGTTGCTGTGGTACACATGAAAATGATTATCCGTTCATCCTTCAAGATATTCTTTTCAACTACACTTTCAAGGTCGCTGATGTTCTGATAGAAATTGGATGTGAGATTATCAGACCAGGGGAGATACATGAATACCGTTTGTTCTGTAGGTACCGGAACTGGCTCTTCCTTTTCACTTTGAAGTCATGCAAAAAAAGGAATAGTACGATGATAACTGATTTAATCAAATGGTGATATTTCCGCTCTGTCTTCATTGTTTTGTCAGGATTAAAGTTACTTCTTGATATATAACGTAAAAAGAGCACTTTTTGATTTATATATTCAGGATATAATCTGAATGTATCCTTTTCAGAATGTTACTGCAAATCTACTGAAAAATAACGTAATTCTACTATATACGAAAGTCCAATAGCTCACGTATGGACATAAAAAAAGGAGCAACGCCTTGCTCCAACCTTTGTTAACCTTAAATCTAATACTATGAAAACACATTGCAAAATACGGACTTCTGTGAACTTTGCAAATTATCCAAGAAAAATAGTATGTTTTATAACATTGATTAAAATTTGAATTCTCAATTCTATTTTTATTAAGAGAAAAGTCAGTTAGGCATCTTGAAATCATTCGGCAAACAACCGGTGATCTTCTTAAACAGGCGGCTGAAATATTGCGGATTCCGGAAACCGAGTTCCTGCGCTATCTGGCTGAGTGTTTTATCTGTATTTATCAACCACTCTTTAGCTATTTCGAAACGCTTGAACTGAAGATATTCTTTGTACGATTTCCCCGTTTCATATTCCAGCAAATCATTGAAATATGCGGGAGAAAGACGAAGTACTCTGACGAACTCCTCAATAGTGGGGAAGATCGTAGGACTGACTTTGTATAGTATTGAAATGATCATCCAAAAGACGGTCAAACCGTTCGATAATCTTTTTGTTAGCCTCATTCGTGTGATGAACTGGCGTTCGTAGAAGCGTTCGCAATAATCAAGCAGTAGTTCGATGTATTTGGAAATGATCTTCTGACTATAGCAGTCGATGCAGCGTTGCAATTCTTCATTTATTTTATCCAGAAGTTCCAGTATGACCTGCTTTTCACGTAATGAAACATGCAGTGCTTCTTCGGGACGATAAGAGAAGAAAGTATAGTCACGAATGTTCGCTCCAAGCACAGTGCCGCAGATCAAGTCGGGATGAAACGCCAGTATCCATCCTTTGGAAGGACGTGTGTTGTCACTATCCTTCATACTGATTGACTCGCCGGGAGTCAGACAGAGAAGTGTCCCGTCCGAGAAGTCGTAGTACTGATGTCCGTATCTGTAGGCTTCACATTTGCATTCGCTCAACAGAATCGTGTAAAATCGAATTTGAAATCCGTATGGGAGGATAAATCGGCTTTTGAAAGGTCGATGACACTGACCAGAGGGTGCAGCGTCTTACTCCCCATGCAGCAATTACATTGATGCACACTTCCTATCTTAAGTACTTTATCTCCCATGACGTAACTAATATCCTGATTAGTGGAGCTGTTTTTAGTTCTGTTGCGTATATTCGTTTGGCGTACATCCGACATGCTTCTTGAACAACCGACTGAAATGCTGCGGATACTGGAACCCCAGTTCATACGCAATCTGGCTGACCGTCTGGCTGCCTTCTAATATCCGTTCTTTGGCAAGTTCTATGATCCGGTGCTGGATATATTCCTGTGCCGTTTTTCCTGTTTCTTTTCTTGATCAGGTCTCCGAAGTAATTGGAAGAAAGGCAGACCTTGTCCGCAAAGTATTTTACAGAAGGAAGTCCTTCGGTAAGTGCAGTCTGATTCTGAAAATATTCGTCCAATAACTGTTCGAACTTCACGATGATATCTTTATTCGCCTGATTACGGGTGATGAATTGCCGTTCATAGAAGCGCATGCAATAGTCGAGCAATAGTTCTATATTGCGGACAATGAGCTGCTTGCTGTGTTTGTCGATGGCATGTTCCAGTTCGATTTGTATTTTGTGGATACAGTCGGTCACGATTTCCCTTTCCTGTTCGGAGAGATGCAGTGCTTCATTCACTTCGTAAGAGAAGAAACTATAGTGTTTGATGTTCTGCCCTAAAGAAGTTCCCCGGATTAAATCGGGATGAAATAAAAGACCGATAGATTTTTGTACGAATTGGTGTCTGCTTGCGGTTATCTATCCCGATAACCTGTCCCGGAGCCATGCAGACAACGGTTCCTTCCTGATAGTCATAATACTTCCGTCCATATCTGAGATCGCCACATTTTGCGTCTTTCAGAAACAGAGAGTAGAATCCGATATTCATACGATAGTAGTCTACCGTCTTTGTCGCTTTCGAGAAGTCGATCACGTTTACCAGCGGGTGCAAGGTCTCTAGTCCGAACAGTTGGTTATACTGGTCAATGCTTTCAATTTTTGTTATTTCTTCCATACGGCTTACAGTTTTGATCTGTCACAAAGATAAAGCTTTTTAAATGTATCTTTCTCATTCCGGATTTGCAAAACAGTAATTTGGGTATAAGATTCAGTAATTTGTATACAATGCTGGCGGGCAGTAGGAGGCAAACTCACTTTTTTCCAGCTAAATATCAGCGTGTCGGAAAAAAAAAACGGGATAATCAAGGGATGTGAATAGTAGAATTAATATATTTGTTCCTGCGAATTTAAAAAGACTTGTTTTATGAAAGCATTATTCATTGGAGGAACCGGTACGATTAGTACCGATGTAGTAGAATTGGCTCAACAGAGAGGGTGGGAGATAACACTGCTTAACCGGGGCTCAAAAAACTGCCGGAAGGTGTGGGCAGTATCACTGCCGACATTCACGATGAGGAAGCTGTGGCGAAAGCTATTGCAGATGAAAGTTATGATGTTGTAGCTCAGTTCATCGCTTACACGGCAGAAGATGTAGAACGTGATATCCGTCTGTTCCGTAATAAGACGAAACAATATATTTTTATCAGCAGTGCATCCGCCTACCAAAAACCGTTGGCTGATTACCGTATTACGGAAAGTACCCCTTTAGTGAATCCTTACTGGCAATATTCACGGCATAAGATTGCCGCCGAAGAAGTGTTGATGACAGCATACCGTACCACCGGTTTCCCGATTACGATTGTCCGTCCCAGCCATACGTATAATGGAACGAAACCTCCTGTAAGCCTGCATGGAAATAAGGGGAACTGGCAGATACTTAAACGTATCCTTGACGGAAACCGGTTATTATCCCCGGTGACGGAAGTTCCTTGTGGACACTGACACATTCCAAAGATTTTGCCAAAGGATACGTAGGACTGATGGCTAACCTCATGCCATCGGGAATGCCTTCCATATCACCACAGATGAGAGTATGACTTGGAATCAGATTTATCAAACCATTGCCGATGCGCTGGGGAAACCTTTGAACGCACTCCATGTGGCTTCCGATTTTCTTGCGAGACATGGCGGGAACTATGACTTTCGGGGCGAACTGCTGGGGGACAAAGCCGCAACGGTAGTCTTTGATAATTCGAAAATAAAACGCCTTGTGCCGGACTTTATCTGTACAACTTCGATGGCGGACGGTTTAAGACAGTCAGTGCAATATATGCTTTCGCTTTTGAAACACAGACTCCTGATCCGGAGTTTGATTCATGGTGCGACCGTGTAGCCGACGCGATGGCTGCGGCAGACAGAGCTTTTGAAGCAGAATAAACGTTAGTTGAATAAGTGACTCATCTTGTTATTGATGATTGAAATATCCTATTAGCATATCCTGATTAGCTATTAGCTAATCGGATTATGCTAATACTAATCAGGATATGCTAATAGCCGAAACAAGTCGATCATAATGAGTAGCGTAGTTAATAAAGACCGTTCCGTCCCTGCTGAACCTCTATCCGGATACCGAAATTACCATTGGAGGACTTCAGTTCGAATGCTCCCGGAAATTATTCTTCTCCCCCAAGGCATGGCACTACGGTTGGGCACTTTCCATCCGTCTTTGTCATAGTCTCCGTATGTATTGATTTTCCATCCGTTTTTCAGTTTGAAGGTACCCATCTGCATGAACTGCGGTGAAGACGACAATCCCCAGCCATACCCATATCCGAAACCGGAGAAAGGGGAAGAAAATGCGTCGGTGAATCCCTGCGTATAGGTCGCGTCTGTATTCAGACGGAATATCTGATTATAGTCTTTACTCACATCCGGTACATCGAGACTGAATTTCGGAAGTTTGGGAGGGGCCACATTCATTAATCCCATATCGAGCAGGAAGCCACCGAATTCCTTTATATTGCTCGACGGAGCACGACGAATACTATCGGAAGGAACTTCCGACTGTGCGGATGCAAAACCGACCGATAATATCAGCGAAAGAAATAGAATCAGTTTTCTCATCTTCGTAAAGGTTGATTGATGACAAAGATAGAGATTTTTAGTCTGACTGCCTGCTTCCGTTATGTTTTTTAGAGAAAAATCCTTTTAAAAAAGGAGTGTGCCGCTGTATCGTCGGGGATGGTGTCACTATCCCGCTGAGATAGTGTAAGTATCCTGTGGGGGATAGTGACACTATACCAGTAGGATAGTGACACTATTTTAGAGCTTAGCTTGCAATGAGTTTATAGCCAATTCCCCGCACATTGACGATACGTATTTGCTCATCCTGTGACAACTTATGCCGCAGTTTCGTGATGAACACATGCAGACTCCGGGAATTGGAAGAAACTGTCATCTCCCCAAAGTTCCAGCAGAACGTCCTGCGTATTGACCACCTGATTCCGGTTCTCACAAAAGCCGTTTCAGTATTTCCGACTCGCGGTGGGAGAGTTCCTGTCTCACTCCGGCATGCAGCAATGTCTGCGCGACCGGATCGAACAGATAACTTCCTATCTCAAAACGGCTGGTAACCTTTGTTTCCGTGAAGCTGAACGCTTTTCCCATCAGCGCCTTGATGCGGATAATCAGTTCCTGCATACCGAAAGGTTTCTTCAGATAATCGTTGGCGCCGAGTTCAAAGCCCTCTACAACATCATTGATGGCAGAGCGTGCAGTGAGGAAAAGCACCGGCGTGTGCTTGTCGGTCTGGCGGATGCGGCGTACCATTTCGAAGCCGTCCATTTTGGGCATCATCACATCGGCCACCAGCACGTCCGGCCGAAGTTCAAAGAAAAGATGCAATCCTTCTTCGCCGTCGGAGGCGGTATGGATGGTAAAACCGTTTTCCTCGAGCGTATCTTTGATAATCATGGCGAGTGTCAGTTCGTCTTCCACCAACAATACTGTAATGTCGTTTTTGCTCATGTTTTTGATGTTTTAGATAGTAATGGTAAATGTACTTCCTTTGCCGGATTCACTTTTGACGGTGATGGTGCCTCCATGTTTTTCGACCATGCTTTTGACATAGAAAAGTCCTAAGCCGTATCCTTTCACGTTATGAAGATTTCCGGTCGGTACACGATAGAATTTATCGAATATATGTTTCTGCTTATCCAGGGGGATACCTATTCCATGATCGGAGACGGTGATAGTCACTGTTCCCGTTTGGCGGCACTGAATCATAATCTCTGCTTCTTGTTTCGAATATTTCACGGCATTGTCTATCAGGTTACTGATGATATTGCTGAAATGAGTGCGGTCGGCTACTATCGTCAGTGCTTCCGGTTCTGTTTCCAGTGTTATGTGTACGGGGATATCCGCTTTTAGCTGGTGCTGCTCTATTAAAGAAGTAATCAGTTCTTTCAGACAAATCTTCGGGGTGCAGTCTGAACGTCTTGCGGCTTTCCATGCTCATGGAAAGAATCTGTTCGACGAGTCCGCTCAAGCGCTGTAGCTGTTCTTGGCTGATGCGCAGATATTGGTCACGTTTGCTCTTTCTTCCGCCTGGTTGAAATTCAGCAGCGCATCGTTGGCGGCATAAGCCACGGCAATCGGGGTCTTTAACTCATGCGTGATGTTGTTCGTAAAGTTGCTCTTCATTTCTTCCAGCGTCTTTTGTTTCAGCAGTGTGCGGATGAGGAACCAGAAGGAAAATCCGAGGATGAGGAAGATGACAAATGAAGTGACCAGGATGCCGGTCATTTGTTTCCATACCAGTGAGGTGATGGGTTCCATTATCAGTTGGTAGCGTTGACTGTGATGCCTGTTGAATTCGTAATCGTAGCGGATGGCTTTCGGGCTGGGGATATAGGTGCTGTCTCCTGCGATGCCCAGTGTATCTATGAATGTCTGGGATGAATCCTGAGTGGCTCCGCTGTATATATATAAGGTACGGTGAGGTACATCTATGTTGTGTGCTTTCAGTACATCGGTCAGTAGACTGTCATATTTTTGCAGGTTGATGTCGATGTAGGTGTCCACGCCGGAGTGCATACCCTGTTGGACGCTGAGTATGAGTTCTTTCATCGAGTCCTGTCTCTTTAATAATACATCGAGTCCGCTTTCGCTGAGGCAACGGCGCTGGCATCCGGATCATTGTCATTGACGGCCAGGGTATCTACTGCTGTTTCCGTGCGTGTATGCAGGGTGTCTTTGTAGGTACTGTCCGTATAAGAGACAGTCTGGCTTGTCACCAGCGACTTGCCGTCCGCACCATATCCGGCGGAAACGGTGACCGAACCATGTTCCACATTATCCTTTTGCAGTTCGTTGACGCGAAGCACGATTTCATTAAAGTCGCTCGTACGCATGGCGTCTTTGATATTATTGTTCATTTCCTGCTTCATCGTGCGGTAAAGCCCTGTCAGCCAATATGTCTGGTAAACAAAGATGCCTGTCAGCGAGCAGATGACAAGGATAATGATATGTTTCAACGGTAGTTTCATACGGACAAAGATAGTATGAAACTGTTATTTTTCTTCTCTTTGATAAGACTAAATAACACTAGATAAGCCGGCGATAACGTAAAGTTTCGTTTTTTCTCCCGTATTTTGCAGCATACTCAAAAATAAATGCGATATGAAACGAACTTATTTACTGCTTTTGTTACTTTTCATGTATTGGATGTACGCTTCTGCACAGCAGGTACAGACAGCGCAGGAACCTGCCGACAGCGTAAAAAATGTAGCCTATATAGACAGCCTGTATCGGGAACTTCCCGAAGTCATGATCACCGGCGAACGTCCGGTAGTAAAAGCCGAACAGGGGAAACTGGTATACGACGTTCCGAGACTGGTCGGCAGCCTGCCGGTAGACAATGCCTATGATGCTGTAAAGAACCTGCCGGGAGTTGTCTCCATGAATGATGCCCTGATGTTGGGAGGGCAACCGGTCACTGTGGTTATCAACGGAAAAGTGAGCACCCTCTCTGTAGAGCAATTAAGCACCCTGCTGAAATCAATGCCCGTCAGTCGGATTGAAAAGGCGGAAGTGATGTATTCCGCTCCGGCACGTTATCAGGTGCGCGGACCGATGATCAATCTGATACTGACTTCGGGCATGGGAAAAGAACCTTCTCTTCAGGGAGAACTATATACTGCCTACAGCCAATTACACTACGAATCTCTGGCAGAGCGTGCGAGCCTTCTATACCCGGATGCAAATTTTCTGCTGATCTTCTCTACTCTTACTCTTACAGCCGCGAACGGAGGGAGACAGACAAGGAAGCGCTTCACACGCTCGCCGACGGTTCGGTGCATCCGATGAATATGTATGATATCACTACTTCCCGCCACAACAATCACCAGATACGCCTTGGGATGGACTATGCCTTTACCGACAAGCATTTGCTGAGCTTGGTTTATACCACTGCTTTCACCGATGTCAAACCTTACGCCACAGTCACCGGTGCGCAGAACTCGGTCACCGATTCGCACTCGGAAGGACAGCTCCATAATGCCAAACTCGACTATCAGACTCCTTTCGGACTGAAAGCCGGAGCGGAATTTACCTATTATCATGCTCCCGGCAGTCAGCTGCTTTACAGCACACTGGGAGAAGAAACACTGAACTTCCTGAGCAAAGATAACCAACGGATCAACCAATGGCGTTTCTATGCCGGACAAGAACATACTTTGGGCGCAGACTGGGGATTGAATTATGGTGTTGCTTATACGACCGCATTGGACAATAGTTATCAAATGTATTTCGATCCCGAAACGGAAACTTTACTGCCGGACAACAACATGCAATCCCGTCGTCGCGAGCAGACGCTGAACTTTTATGCCGGACTCAGCAAGAGCTTCGGTGAGAAACTTTCGGCGGATGTCTCTGGCTGCCGAGCAATATCATACGGATATGTGGAACGAATGGAGCCTGTATCCGGTTGCCAACCTGACTTATTTGCCTGCTCCGGGACATATCCTGCAATTTTCATTGAGCAGCGACAAAGAATATCCGGAATACTGGAGTATGCAGAACTCCACTTCCTACATGGGCGCTTATTCCGAAATTCAGGGAAATCCCTTCCTTAAACCGGCAACCAATTACGAAGCTAACATTAGCTATATATTAAAAAGGTAAATATGTGCTGACCGCCTATTACAGCCGCACGAAAAACAAGGAAATGCAGACGCTTTACCAGTCTCCGGAACGTCTGGTCGAGATCTATAAATGCTTTAACTTCGACTTCTCGGAACAGGCGGGCTTGGTAATGGTAGTTCCCTTTAAAGTGAAGAAATGGCTGGACTCCGCATCACGGCAATCGGCTTTCGTTACCGTCAGAAAGACAGTGATTTCTGGGATATCCCGTTCGACCGCAAACTGTATACGTTTTATTGACAATGAACAATACCTTCACTCTTTCCACCAAACCCGATTTGAAGTTTACTCTAAGCGGATTTTATCAGAACAAGGCGATACAAGGCATTTTCGACCTTCCCCGTTCGGGAAATCTGGATGCGGCCCTGCGCTATACTTTCGCAAAGGGAAAAGCACAACTGACCTTGAAATGCGACGACATATTTAATACTTCCACCATTTCGACTAATGTCCGTTTCGGACAACAGAATGTGAAGAATCACTATATGAAGACTACCCGTGCCTTCTGGTATTTCCTTCAACTACAAATTCGGAGGATACAAGGAGAAAAAAGCGGGAAGAGGTGGATACTTCCCGCTTTAAATAATAAGTATTACCTATTTTCTGCATACTCATCCAGTACGCGCTTGATACTTTGTCCTATTTTTACGTAATCGGCTTCGTTCAGATTGGCGAGCGAAACACGGACACTCCATTTCGGTCCGGCAAATCCGCCGCCGTTCAGCAGGACGAGCGAAGTCTCGTTGGCAAGGCGGAAAACAACGTCGAGCGGATTGTAGGTCTTTTGCAGATAGTCTACAAATTCGTCACCGTAGAATTTCTTCGCCCATACCAGCATGTCGATTTCCGAATAATATCCGGCACGCAGCGGGTCTTCTATCAACGTGAAGCCGGTGCTGTCCCAGAGTGCATGCAGTCGACGGTGGATGATTTCCTGCATCTTTGCCTTGTACCGGTCTTCCTTGTCGAGAAGAGAGAAAGCGGCGAACAGGCTCATCTGCATTTGCTGGGGCAGCGAGAGTCCTGCGGTATGGTTCAGCGCAATCTGACGGCTGTCCGCTACCATGCGGTCTATGAACTTCATCTTCTCGGGGTGTAAACTGAGGCTTGCATAACGCTTGTTTAAGATTGCTGTTTGCTCCTCCGACAGGCGGGCAATCATTTTGTCGTAGATGTTGTCTTCGTGTAGGGCTATCACTGCATTTCTCCATCCTGTGGCTCCGAAATACTTGGAGAAGGAATAGACGCAGAGTGTATTATGCGGCAATTCCGCCATCAACGAACGGAAGTGAGGTATGAATGTTCCGTACACATCGTCCGTAATGATCATCAGATTCGGATTGTCATTCTTTACGATGTTGACAATACGGGCGGCAGTCTCCGGACTCAGCGCATAACTGGGCGGATTGCTCGGATTGGTGATGAACAACGCTTTTATCTGCGGATTCTTCAGCTTATCGATATCTTCATCTTTATATTGCCAGGTGTGCAGCCCGTCCGGTGTCATCTGATCGGCAGATATTTCGGTAACATCGAACTGATAGCGGCGTAATTCCGGAATCTCGATGTAGGGCGTGAAGACAGGAATCATCAAGGCGATGGAATCCCTTGATTCAACAGGAAGTTTTCCCTGCAATGAATCGAATACATAGCACATGGCAGCCGTTCCGCCCTCGGTAGCGAAAAGGTCGAATGTGCCTTTAGGGGGACGGCGGTCGCACATTTCCTGTGCCAGATAATCCTGTACGATCAGTTCGGTGAAATGCAGGATGCGGTCGGGCACAGGATACTGGTCGCCGATGACCGATTCCGCCCATTCATGAACCAGTCTGTCCGGATCGGCTGCGTGCTCCATCAGCATATAATTATAGGTTTCTTTTCAGTAACCTGGCTCCGGATTCTTTTCTCGTTCTCTTTGAGGAAAGCCTCGAAGCGGGCGGCTATTCCTTCCTGTTGTGGGATGCCTGCAATTCCTTCTTCCAGGGATTGGACACGGCGACATTCGCAAAGTCCGAATTTTCCTAACAGGAAGAATGCTTCGCGCGGTTCGGTCGCAATCCAGTTCGGGTTGCCTCGTCCTGCGTTCAGCATGGTATGTGCCATTTTCTTGATACTCTCGTCAGCCATTTCGATGAGCTTGTTTTTAAGTTCGAAAGGGCTGATCGTTTCCATCTTTTGGCAAAGTTCTTGGTGATAGCTGTGCCAGTTGTTTTCTTTTTCCATAATGGTTCTTATTGTTTTGATACTTAATTTTGATTTCCTATACATTCATTATACTGACATTTACATGAGCAATACGATGGCTACTCCCCAGATAATCAGTAGTGTATTACCGACTGCATACGTCACGGTGTATCCTAACGCGGGAGTGTCGCTTCCCAATGCATCCTGAATAGCTCCCAGTGCGGCGGTTGTGGTACGTGCTCCGGCTGTACATCCCAGTGTGAGGGCAGGGTGGAACTTGAACAGATATCTTCCCATCAGCAGTCCGCTGAGAAGAGGGATGGCGGTTGCCAGTGCACCGACGATAAACAGGCTGAATCCTACTTCCTTGGAAAACCGGTCACGAAACTAGGTCCGGCAGCGATGCCGACAACAGCGATAAACATATTCAATCCCACATTATTCAATACCCACAACGAAGGTTCAGGGGATACCGCCAAAGGTCGGATGTTTGCTGCGCAGCCAGCCGAATACGAGTCCTGCGATCAAGGCACCTCCACTGGTGGACAGGCTGATCGGGATACCTCCCAGGTGAATGGCAAGTGCGCCGACCAGACCACCGAGCAGGATACCCAGTCCCACGAAGATCATATCTGTCTGGTTGGTGGGGCGATCGATATAGCCCATCTGTTTGGCGGCAGTTTCTACTTCGAGTTTTGTTCCGGTCAGTTCGAGAATATCGCCGAGTCGATCACTGTCTGAGCGAGTACCGGAACATTGATGCCTGCTCGCTTGATACTGCGGATACTGACTCCGTGCATGAATTTCAGCGCACGGATCGTGGAGACCTTTTTCGCCTGCGAATGTGCGGTGGGTGACCATTACCGGAAGCGTCTCTGCCGGAAAGTCGAGCAGTTGGGCGTCGATCACTTCCGGACCGATCCAGTCTTCTTCGCCGATTGCATATTCACGGCGGCCGCTTAATACGACTTCATCGCCCGGTTGTAGAAGCATATCCGGGGTGACTTCTTCTATGACGCCCTTTTGCCGTACGCGTTCTACAAACAGCCGTTTATCGTTTTCCACCAGATAGTTCTCCAGTTCGCTGACTGTTTTTCCTTTGCCGAACCATTCGTTGTCTATTTTATAAGCACGGAATACGACGGGGCGGAGGGCGGTGTAAAATCCGGGTTCATCTGCTTCGGAAGTTCCCATTTTGGCTTCCAGCTCTTTGCAGTCCGCTTTCACCTTCTCCAGTCCGCCCAGCATTTTGGGGACCGAGTGAAGCCAGAATCCATGCGGAACCTGCCGTACCGAAAATATAAGTCACAGCGTATGCTACGGGGATGGCATTGATAAATGTCGCTTTCTGCGCATCGCTGATGCTTAATTGATTGATCGTGTCGCTTGCCACACCGATTACTGCGGAAATGGTCTGTGAGCCTGCCAGCAATCCGGCAGCCTCGCCTACATGGTAGCCCATGATTTTGGCAAGTATCCATGGGGCGATGAGGCTGACAATGCACATCAGGACGGCAAATCCTACTTGCGGCAATCCGTCTTTCTTCAATCCGCGAAAGAATTGCGGACCTACCTTATAGCCCACAGCGAATAAAAAAAACAGGAGGAAAAAGACAGCTTTCATCGGGCCGTCTACACTAATGTTTAATTGTCCCACCAGTACTCCGACCAGTAGCACGCTGGTTACTGTTCCCAACGAAAATTTTCCTATTTTGAATCTGCCCAGCCAGAAGCCGGCGAATAAAGTGAGGAAAATGGCAAGTTCGGGATGATCCCTGAGTTGATTAATAATCCATTCCATATATGTTGTTCTTGTTTAGGTTATGTTCATAACAACAGTTCTTGTGCAAAAAAGAGTTTAGTGGGTTAAGTACGTTATCGTCATAGTTTCTAAAAAAATATAAATTAATTGTGTCGGAAGTCCCGGCAAACGAGAGAGCGTCTTAAATTTCTCAGTTTCGCTTTTTTGTTATACTTTTTTCACTTCAAATAAAACTAATCATATTCTGTATGAAATCAGACATAGAAATAGCTCGCAGTGTCGAGTTGAAAAAAGATACAAGCAAGTTGCCGAAAGCATCGGAATCCCTCGTGAAGAAGTCGAAAATTATGGTCGCTACATCGCCGAAGATTCCCGAACAACTGATCGACGAGGAGAAAGTGAAGAAAAGTAACCTTGTCCTGGTAACTGCCATCACAGCGACAAAGGCGGGTATCGGCAAAACTACAGTATCTATCGGTCTCGCCCTGGGACTGAACAAAATCGGAAAGAAGGCGATTGTCGCTTTGCGCGAGCCGTCTCTCGGTCCTTGCTTCGGTATGAAGGGAGGAGCAGCGGGTACCGGGGGATATGCACAGGTGCTTCCGATGGAGAAGATCAACCTTCATTTTACGGGAGACTTTCATGCGATTACTTCCGCGCATAACATGATTTCTGCTTTGCTCGATAATTATCTTTATCAGAATCAGGCGAAAGGTTTCGGATTGAAAGAAATTATCTGGCGGCGTGTACTTGATGTGAACGACCGTTCGTTGCGCAGCATCGTAGTCGGACTCGGACCCAAGTCGAACGGCATCACGCAGGAGTCAGGCTTCGATATTACTCCGGCTTCGGAAATTATGGCCATTCTCTGCCTTTCCAAAGATGTGGAAGACTTGCGCCGCCGCATTGAAAATATTCTGCTTGGTTTTACATATGATGACCAGCCTTTTACGGTGAAAGATCTCGGAGTGGCGGGAGCTATCACGGTATTGCTGAAAGACGCCATCCATCCGAATCTGGTGCAGACGACCGAAGGTACCGCCGCTTTCGTACACGGCGGACCGTTTGCCAATATCGCTCATGGCTGTAACTCTATTCTTGCCACCAAACTGGCAATGTCATTCGGTGACTATGTGATTACGGAAGCCGGATTCGGCGCAGACCTCGGCGCTGAAAAGTTCTATAATATCAAATGCCGCAAAAGCGGTCTGCAACCCAAGCTGACCGTTATCGTCGCCACTGCACAGGGATTGAAGATGCACGGCGGTGTCAGCCTCGACCGTATCAAGGAGCCGAACATGGAAGGACTGAAGGAAGGATTGCGCAATCTGGATAAACATATTCGTAATCTTCGCTCCTTCGGACAGACGGTAGTGGTTGCTTTCAATAAGTTTGCCACCGACACGGACGAGGAAATGGAAATGCTGCGCGAGCACTGCGAACAGTTGGGGGTAGGTTACGCCATCAATAATGCGTTCAGCGAAGGTGGTGATGGAGCGGTAGATATGGCCCGCCTCGTAGTTGATACGATAGAAAATAATCCGTCGAACCTTTGCGTTATACGTATAAAGAAGAAGACAGCATACAGCAGAAGATAGAGAAAGTGGCTACCAACCTTATGGAGCCAGCGTCATTACGTACAGCAGCATCGCCCGCAACCGTATCAAGCTGATTGAGAAAAATGGGAATCACTCATTATCCGGTTTGTATTGCCAAGACACAATACTCTTTTCTGCCGATCCGAAGATTTATGGCGCCGTGAATAATTTCGAGTTCCATATCAAGGATATAGTGATTAATAACGGTGCTGAAATGATTGTAGCGATTGCAGGAGAAATCCTTCGTATGCCGGGATTGCCCAAAGAACCGCAAGCTTGTTGCATATCGACATTGTAGATGGTGAAATTGAAGGACTGAGCTGATTTTTACTATTTCATTTAGTATATTTCTGTACTGTCAATCATCAATATAAATCCCCGTCTTTCCCAAACTATCTGAAGTGGGAAGACGGGGATGATTTATATAGAGTCCAGTGTACCGGTATGTTGACCTTGTCTGATACACTGTACGATTGAAGTCGCTGCTTTCGGAAGAGTATAGTGCGTATTTCAATTTCTCTTTTTGTAGTAAGAAAACATCTTTTTTGAGCAGATAGTTTGTCTGATTCTGTTAATAAATAAAAAAAGAAAAGCCTGTTTTCTTCACAGAAAGCAGGCTTATAAAAACGTACTTGTGCTATCACTTCTTCATTTTCTACGTTAGATAATACGGTTTCGATCATTTCCGCGATTTCCAACATCAGATCTTCTTTGCACCACGTGTTGTGATGGCAGGAGTACCCAAACGGATACCTGAAGTCTGGAATGCGGAACGACTATCAAACGGAACCATATTTTTATTAACTGTTATATCAGCAGATACGAGTGCTTTTTCTGCAACCTTACCTGTTAGAGTAGGGTATTTACTACGCAAGTCAACCAGCATGGAATGATTATCTGTGCCACCTGAAACAATAGTGAAACCACGGTCAATCAAGGCTTGTGCTAATACAGCGGCATTCTTTTGTACCTGTTTTTGATATTCTTTATATTCGGGTTGCAAACATTCACCGAAAGCTACAGCTTTGGCTGCAATCACATGTTCCAACGGCCCTCCTTGTATTCCTGGGAATACAGCTGAATCAAGTAGTTGAGACATCATCTTAATTTCTCCTTTCGGAGTTTTCTTTCCCCAAGGATTAGGAAAGTCTTTTCCCATCATGATTACGCCACCACGAGGTCCTCGGAGAGTCTTATGAGTGGTTGAAGTCACAATATGTGCATATTTCACAGGATTATCCAATAGACCGGCTGCAATTAACCCGGCAGGATGTGCCATGTCGATCATGAGAATTGCTCCTACCTTGTCAGCAATTTCGCGCATACGTTTATAATCCCATTCACGAGAGTAGGCCGAACCGCCTCCAATGATCATTTTGGGCTTTTCACGCAATGCTACTTCCTCCATTTGATCGTAATCTACGCGACCAGTTTCCTGTTTCAGATTATATTCGCAGGGAGTATAAATGATTCCCGAAGTGTTTACTAATGAACCATGTGAAAGGTGTCCTCCATGTGCCAGATTCAGCCCCATGAATTTATCTCCCGGATTCAGTACAGCCAGAAATACGGCTGCATTAGCCTGTGCTCCTGAGTGGGGTTGTACATTGGCCCATTCTGCACCAAAAATCTCTTTCAGGCGGTCAATGGCAATTTGTTCGCTTTGGTCTACCACTTCACAGCCACCATAGTAGCGTTTACCCGGATATCCTTCCGCATATTTATTGGTAAGACAAGATCCCATTGCCTCCATCACCTGATCACTTACGAAATTTTCTGATGCGATCAGCTCAATGCCTTTCAACTGACGTTGATGTTCTTTTTCGATAATATCGAAAATAAAATCGTCTCTTTTCATTATTTGTTATAATAAGATTAAAGTGTATCTTGAAACCTTTATTATTATAATCGCACAAATTTAGATATTATTTAAAGAGTGTGCAACCTTTTGAAGAAAAAGTTATTTAAAATATAACTCCGAGTGAAAAACTAAGCACATTGTCACGACGTCGAAAGGTGATATTGCTTACTTCCGGTCTACCTTCCATATCTATATTATCGTATGTTACTGATTTTGATAAATTGTGAAGCCCTTGTTCGTATCGAAAATCGAAAAAATGCGGGAGATGTTGACACTAACGCCAATTACTGCACTGACATTGAAGGGATACAGCTTTTCGTGGATACCCTGTTGATCAAAGTTCTCAAAAGTGATTTTATTCTTCTTATTCCACAAGTATCTTAGTTTCGGTCCTGCAAAGAGAGACATTGTGTAAGGACCTTGTTTTACTACATGATAACCATATAGTAATGGAAAATCAATGCTGTGGATAGTGGAACTGACCGATGCATAGTCAGGTTCAATGTCGGGATGCTGTGAGCCGAGTTTATCGAAAGAAATCTCGCACCTGCTGATATTGTACGAGATTTCCGGTTGTATAAAATGCCTTTTCATGTTCAAGCGCATAAAGAGAGCACCGAAATATCCTATTTTGTAGTTGTTCTGAATTTCGTCAATGGTTACATCTTTAATTTTCAGATCAGAAACCAGAAACATAGAAGAGTTGAATCCACCCCTGATTCCTACATTTATTTTGCGGTCATCCGGGTGTCTTTCCTTTTTATGATTGTCTTCCCCATAAGCGGCAAAAGCAATCCATATCGATATAAAAAGGAGAACTATTCGTTTCACTTTGTTTTCTTTTCTACTGACCAACCGAATTTTCCTATCTTTTCTCCTAAATTATAATATCCTCCGTGTACATATACAAGCGGATTTGCTTCTGCCAGTTCCAACTTTCCGGTTTCCCGGTTTAGATGACGATCATCTGCACGGATGTTTACTACGTCAGAAATAAACATGTCATGTGATCCCAGAGATACGATTTCTTTCACACGGCATTCAATACAAAGGGGAGATTCTTCAATGAGAGGTGCATTCACTACAGAACATTTGCCCGGGGTTAGTTTCATTTCTTCAAACTTATGATAATCCTTCCCTGAACGTACCCCACACCAATCTGTTGCGAATGCCATATCCCGGGTTGTTAAATTGATCACAAATTCCATATTCTTTTTTATAATAGGATAAGAATGACGTTCGGGACGAACAGAAATGTAACACATCGGCGGATTGGTACAAATGGTTCCGGTCCATGCCACCGTAAGTATATTGTATTCGCTTTCATCGCTTCCGCAACTTACCAATACGGCAGGCAACGGATAAATCAGAGTTCCGGGCTTCCAGTCTTGCTTCATCTTTTTATTCACTTTATATGTTACGAGCTACGAGTTACGTCCGACATCGTTTAGCGGTCTAGAACTCGTAGCTTGCAGTGCATAACTAAATGATTGTAATATCTTCTCTTTTTTGTTCTTTCTCGCAGTAATGACATTTTATAACACAATTGTCTTTGTCGATCACATGAAATAAAGTAGCCATCGGTTCATTATTCGTGATACATTTGGGATTAGCACATTTTACGATAGCTTTTAACTCGTCAGGCATTCGCACTTCTTTTTTTTTCTACTACTTCGTAATCACGGATGATGTTCAGTTTCACATGAGGGGCTACTACGGAAATTCGATTGATTTCTTCGTCACAGAAAAATTTATCGGCAATCTTGATGATTCCTTTCTTACCTAGTTTTTTACTGTCCAAATTGAATCCGATAGTAATATTAGTCGTCATGTGTTCCAATCCGAGCAATGAAACTACCGTAAAAAGTTTCTCTGAAGGTATATGATCGATAACAGTGCCATTTTTCAGTGCGGCCACCTGTAATGCTTGTTTATTCTCGCTCATGATTTTATAAAATATCTTGTAAAGTGATTCCTAATACATCGCAAAGTATAGCTTGACGGGCATAGAGTCCATTTTGTGCTTGTTGAAAATAATAAGCTTTCGGACTGTCATCCACATCATAAGCAATTTCATTGACACGTGGTAACGGATGAAGAATACGAAGGTTAGAACGAGTATTTTCAAGCATTTTCGCTTTAAGGATATATACGTTTTTTACCCGTTCATATTCCATTAGATCAGTGAAACGTTCACGTTGTACGCGGGTCATGTAAAGGATATCAGCATCCTTAATTACCTCTTCGTTAAAGTCCGTATGCTCTACATATTTTATATTGTGCTCTTTGCAATATATTTTATATTCTTCCGGCATTTTCAGTTCCTCGGGGGCAATAAAGTGGAAAGTCGGGTTAAAGTGGCGCATAGCCATCAGTAAAGAGTGTACGGTACGTCCGTATTTCAAATCACCTACCAAATAGATATTCAGATTCTCCAGTGTACCTTGTGTTTTATATATAGAATAGAGATCGAGCATCGTTTGCGAAGGATGCTGGTTGGCTCCGTCTCCGGCATTTACGATAGGTACCGGAGCCACTTCACTTGCATAGCGTGCTGCTCCTTCCAGATAATGTCTCATAACAATCACATCAGCGTAATTACTCACCCTCATCATGGTATCTTTCAGAGTCTCCCCTTGGATGAACTGGTGGCTTTGGGATCCGAAAAAACCGCGTGTTTGTGGGATACAATGATTTGTCGCCCCATATTATCAATGCGCTGATTGCAACGGAAGACGTGCGCTTTGCCGAACATTCGGGGATTGATGCCATCGCGCTGTTCCGTGCCGTGGTGAAGCGTGGTATTCTGATGCAAAAGAATGCGGGCGGCGGCAGTACAATCAGCCAGCAGCTTTCCAAGCAACTTTATTCGCCAAGCGCCGACAACATAGTGGAACGTCTGTTCCAAAAGCCCATCGAGTGGGTTATAGCCGTAAAGCTGGAACGCTATTATACCAAAGAGGAAATTCTTACGATGTATCTCAATAAGTTCGACTTCCTGAATAATGCGGTGGGTATAAAGACTGCCGCCTATACCTATTTCGGTTGCGAACCGAAGGATTTGAAGATTGAGGAAGCCGCCACACTGGTGGGTATGTGCAAGAATCCTTCCCTATATAATCCGGTACGTTATAACGAACGTTCGCGCGGACGCCGCAATGTGGTGCTCGACCAGATGCGCAAGGCCGGATATATCACCGTTGAGGAACGGGATTCGTTGCAGGCATTGCCATTGAAGCTGTCCTATCATCGCGTAGACCATAACGAAGGTCTTGCAACGTATTTCCGTGAATACCTGCGTGGTGTGCTGAATGCCAAGAAGCCCGATAAATCGGACTATCGCGGCTGGCAGATGCAGAAGTATTACGAGGATTCGCTCGACTGGGAAACAAACCCTCTGTTTGGCTGGTGCGAAAAGAATACGAAGAAGGACGGAAGCAAATATAATCTTTATACGGACGGGTTGAAAATCTATACTACAATAGACTCCCGCATGCAGAAATATGCAGAGGATGCCGTGACCGAGCATCTGAAAGAATTGCAGGGGTACTTCTTCAAAGAGAAGAAAGGTGCGAAGAAAGCGCCTTATACTTTCCGTTTGACGCAAGAGCAGGTAGACGAAATTCTGGACCGTGCCATGAGACTGTCCGACCGCTACCGCATCATGAAGAGAGCCGGAGCTTCCGAAGCGGAAATCAGAAAAGCGTTTGATACGCCCGAACAAATGTCTGTATTCAGTTGGAGCGGTGAGAAAGATACCGTAATGACTCCGATGGATTCCATACGTTATTATAAGTTCTTCCTGCGTGCCGGCTTCATGTCGATGGATCCGCGTAACGGTCACGTAAAAGCGTATGTAGGCGGCCCGAACCATCACTACTTTAAATATGACATGGCTATGGTGGGACGTCGCCAAATCGGTTCTACCATGAAACCGTATGTGTATTCGCTGGCTATGGAGAACGGTTTTTCTCCTTGCGACCAGGCTCGTCATGTGGAATATACATTGATAGACGAAAACGGAAAACCCTGGACACCGCGCAATGCCAACAAAAAACGTTATGGCGACATGGTGACGGTGAAGTGGGGATTGGCCAATTCGGACAACTGGATCACAGCATACCTGATGAGCAAACTGAACCCGTATGAGTTGAAGCGGCTGGTGCACAGCTTCGGTGTGCGCAACCGTGAGATTGTGCCTTCGGTGTCTCTCTGTCTCGGTCCTTGCGAAGTCTCCGTAGGAGAGATGGTAAGCGCCTATACCGCATTCCCGAACAAGGGTATTCGTGTTGCGCCGCTGTTTGTAACCCGTATTGAGGATAACGACGGTAATGTGCTGGCTACATTCTCGCCGGAAATGCAGGAAGTAATCAGCGCATCCAGTGCCTATAAAATGTTGGTAATGCTGCGTGCAGTTGTCAATGAAGGTACGGGCGGACGTGTCCGCCGTCTGGGCGTAAAAGCCGATATGGGTGGTAAGACCGGTACGACCAACTATAATGCCGACGGCTGGTTCATGGGCTTTACGCCTTCGCTGGTGTCCGGCTGCTGGGTGGGCGGTGAAGACCGTGATATTCACTTCGATACGATGTTGCACGGACAAGGCGCTTCCATGGCATTGCCTATCTGGGCTAAGTATATGGTAAAAGTGCTTGGCGACAAGTCTTTGGGGTATGATGAAAACGAAATGTTCCAGCTGCCTGAAGGTTTTGACCCCTGCAAGGACAGCGGATATGAGGATGAGGATGCGGAACCGGCATCGGAAATGGGACTGGACGATTTGTTTAATTAAGAATTGGGAAATGGTGTACACAATCTGCATCGGCAGTAATGTGAACAGGAAAGAGAATCTGGCGTTGGCACGCAAGAGGCTGTCCGAACTTTTTCCGAATATCCGTTTTTCTGCAGAAGCGGACACAGAGCCGTTGTTTTTCCGGCGGCAGGCGTTGTTTGCCAATCAGGTGGCGCGCTTCACGTCCGATTCTGATGCAGGTGAAGTCATACTCCATTTGAAGGATATAGAACGGGAAGCCGGAAGGACTCCCGAAGAAAAGAAACAGGAGATTGTACGTCTTGACATAGACTTGCTATCTTGTGACAGCAGGGTGTATAAACCCGAAGATTTAAAGCGGGATTATATCATCCGCGGACTGAAAGAATTGAATGATGGAAAGTCTGAGGCGACAAATGCCATTGAAGCGTTTCTTTATAATAATGTGGTAATTTAAGTTTTAAAGATATGAAATTCCTGGGAATAATTCCTGCCCGCTACGCATCTACGCGTTTTCCTGCCAAACCTTTGGCTTTGTTGGGCGGAAAGACCGTTATTCAACGGGTATATGAACAAGTGGCCGGTGTTTTGGATGATGCTTATGTAGCTACCGACGACGAGCGCATTGAAGCTGCCGTAAAAGCATTCGGCGGAAAAGTTGTAATGACGTCCGTGCATCATAAAAGCGGTACAGACCGTTGCTATGAGGCTTGTACCAAAGTAGGGGAAGGCTTTGATGTGGTGGTAAACATTCAGGGCGATGAACCTTTTATACAGCCGTCTCAGCTGGAGACCGTAAAGGCCTGTTTTGACGATCCGTCCACACAGATTGCCACTTTAGTAAAACCCTTTACTGCAGATAACGGTTTCGAGGCACTGGAGAACGTAAACTCTCCCAAAGTAGTGCTCAACAAGAACATGAATGCTCTTTATTTCAGCCGTTCTATCATTCCGTACCAACGTAATGCGGAGAAGCGGGAGTGGCTGAAAAACCATACATATTACAAGCATATCGGATTATATGCCTATCGGGTGGAAGTACTGAAAGAGATAACCTCGCTGCCGCAGTCTTCTCTTGAACTGGCGGAGTCGCTGGAGCAGTTGCGCTGGTTGGAAAACGGTTATACCATTAAAGCCGGTATTACCGAAGTGGAGACAATCGGTATTGATACACCGCAGGATTTGGAACATGCGGAACGTTTCCTGCAAGCACGAAACGCTCAATGAATATCGGTTCGGGGATGCTTTTGGACAGGACCATTCAGCCTAAGGTGAGGGACATTGAGCACTTGGCCGTACAGATGCCCCAACGGTGCACTATGCCCAATGGTGTGTCTTTGAATGTGCTTGACTCTGGCGATAATGAAGTTGTGCGCATAGACCTGCTGATGGAAGGCGGGCGCTGGCAACAGTCGCAACCGTTACAGGCTTTGTTTACGAACCGTATGCTGCGCGAAGGGACGCTTCGGTACAGTGCGGGGGGAAATAGCGGAGAAGTTGGACTATTACGGTGCCTGGCTGGAATTGTCCAGCGCATCGGAATATGCGTATGTTACTCTTTATTCGCTGAACAAATATTTGCTTCAGACATTGGAAATACTGGAATCCATCGTAAAAGAGCCTGTGTTTCCGGAGAAGGAGCTGGGTGTTATAATAGAAAATAATATCCAGCAGTTCATGGTCAACTCGTCCAAAGTGGATTTTCTGGCGCATCGGGCGCTGATGAAAGCTGTATATGGTGAGGTGCATCCTTGCGGACGGCTGGTGCAGAAAGAGGATTATGGCAGGATAAATCCTGCTGTACTCAGAGAGTTTTACGACCGGCATTATCATTCCCGGAACTGCACGATTTACGTTTCCGGAAAGGTGGGCGATGATTGTGTACGGCGGATAGAAGATATGTTTGGTAAGGAAGTGTTCGGCAAAGACTTCCGCAAACCGGAAAGGCGGGAGTTTATTCCGGTTTCTTCCATGGATAAACGGATTTTTGTAGAATATGCGGATGCCATGCAGAGTGCGGTTCGCATGGGGATGCTTTCTTTGGAACGCCATCATCCCGATTATTTGAAGACCAGAGTGATGGTAACGCTGTTTGGCGGATATTTCGGAAGCCGTCTGATGTCCAATATCCGTGAAGAAAAGGGATATACCTATGGTATTTCTGCAGGCATCGTTTCTTGTCCGGGACCGGAAATGCTGGTTATCAATACGGAAACGGCAAACGAGTTTGTGGAACCTCTTATCCGGGAGGTTTACCATGAAATAGATTGCCTGCAGAATGATCTGGTGCCGGAAGAAGAATTGGCAATGGTAAAGAATTATATGCTGGGCGAAATGTGCCGCAGTTATGAATCGGCATTCTCACTGGCAGATGCGTGGATGTTCGTTCAGGTTTCGGGTTTTGGCGATGCACACTTTGAAGATGCTCTGAACGCAGTCAGAGATATTACTCCTGAAGATATACGCGAACTTGCCGGAAAGCATTTGTGCAAAGAGAAATTAAAAGAAGTCATATCCGGCAAAAAAATGTCATAAAAAGCGGGAACCGCCTCGCGGTTTTGACAGATTAATCGTATCTTTGTCAAAATCCTAATTAAGTAACTTGTAATCCAAGATGAAATATCTATATACTGCAATTTTTCTGTTATACTTGTCACAGGGCAGTGTCGCAGCCCAGGAAAAAGGCGGCTTCTTCGATAAAATAAAGGGAACTTTCTCATCGGAAATAAAAATAGGGACGCATACGTTTAAGGATGGTTCCGTATATACCGGTGAAATGAAAGGACGCAAACCCAACGGAAAGGGAAAGACGGTATTTAAAAACGGCGATGTCTATGAAGGCGAGTACGTTAAAGGAAAGCGTGAAGGGTATGGCATTTACACTTTTCCCGACGGTGAAAAGTATGACGGCCAGTGGTTTCAAGACCAACAGCACGGCAGAGGTATCTATTATTTTATGAATAATAACCGTTATGACGGTATGTGGTATCAGGATTACCAGCATGGCAAAGGTACTATGTACTACTATAACGGAGACCTTTATGAAGGCGATTGGATAAATGACAAGCGTGAAGGTCAGGGTACTTACGTTTGGAAGAACGGTTCCAAATACATCGGCTCGTGGAAAGACGATAAGAAAAACGGTGAAGGCACGTTAGTCTGGAATGACGGTTGCAAATACGACGGTCAATGGAAGAATGATGTGCGCGATGGTAAAGGCACGTTTGAATATGCCAATGGTGATAAGTATGTGGGTGATTGGAAAGAGGATATGCAGCATGGCAAAGGCATTTACTTCTTTCATACGGGCGACCGTTACGAAGGTTCTTATGTGCAGGGTGAACGTACCGGTGAAGGTATTTACTATCATGCCAGCGGCAATAAATATGTAGGAAACTTCAAGAACGGTATGCAGGACGGACACGGTACGTTTACATGGGCGAACGGTGCTGTATATGACGGACAATGGAAAGACAACCAGCGCAATGGCTATGGCGTTTACAAATGGAACGTCGGCGACTCCTACGAAGGTGAATGGAAAGATAATAAATTCAACGGTCAGGGAACTCTGATTCTTACCGACGGTACAAAATACAAAGGCGGTTTTGTAAATGGTCTGGAAGAGGGGAGCGGCGTGCAGGAAGATAAGAACGGAAACCGCTATGAAGGTTTCTTCAAACAAGGCAAGAAAGACGGTCCGTTTGTGGAAACGGATAAAAATGGAAAGCTGGTACGGAAAGGAACCTATAAAATGGGGAGATTGAGTAATTGAAATCAGGGAATGAAAAGGGACATTCGGTAAAATGTCCCTAAAAAATAGAGAGGGCTGCGCGATTCAGAACGAATACTGCGCAGCCCTTATTTTTTATTTCTCAATTCTAAATTTTCAAATGATATATTGAGAACTGATAGATTCGTTGCTTACGACTCTTCTGATAGTTTCGGCAAACATATCGGCAATGCTTAATTGTTTAACCTTATCGCATTTCTTGGAGTAAGGAATGCTGTCTGTAAATACCATTTCAGTCAAGCCTGATTCCTGTACGCGGAATGATGCCGGATCGGACATGACACAGTGACTGGCAATGGCACGTACGGATTTAGCACCGGCTTCCATCATGATGTTGGCTGCTTTGGTGATAGTACCTGCGGTATCTACTATATCATCTACCAATACTACATTCTTGTCTTTTACGTCACCGATAATCTGCATGGTGGCAACAACGTTTGCCTTCTCACGGGTCTTGTTGCACAATACCAAAGGTACACCGAGGTATTTGGAGAATGTGCTGGCACGTTTTGAACCGCCTACGTCGGGAGTTGCAATAACAAGGTCATCCAACTTTAATGATTCGATATAAGGAAGGAATACTGCCGATGCATACAAATGGTCAACCGGAATGTTGAAGAAACCTTGAATTTGGTCAGCATGAAGGTCCATAGTAATCAAACGGTCGATGCCTGCAACTGAAAGCAGGTCAGCTACCAACTTGGCGCCGATGGATACACGAGGTTTGTCTTTTCTGTCCTGACGTGCCCAACCAAAATAAGGAATTACTGCAATAACACTTTTGGCAGATGCTCTTTTGGCCGCATCAACCATCAGCAGAAGTTCCATCAAATTGTCGGAATTAGGGAAAGTGGATTGAACCAGGAATACATTTGCGCCACGGATAGACTCTTCATAAGAAACAGCGAATTCACCATCGGCAAAGTGGGTGATATTCATCTTTCCTAGAGGGCAATTAAGGCTGGCGCAGATTTTTTCTGCAAGGTATCTCGAGTTTGTTCCTGAGAATACCATAAAAGGTGCTTTTTCGCTCATTTTGTAATAGATATTACCTATTTATTAATTTGCATGCAAAGGTATGAAATTTCCCGCTACATAATACAAGACTTATTGTAGAAAAAATATTTTTCTTTACCGGATTTATTTGTAGCTTTGCTTTGTGAAATACCTTTCATCTATATTATTAATAGGAATGCTATGCCTGATAGGTACGGCATTTGTTTCGTGCGTGGGTACAGCTCCTACAAAAGAGGTGCATCTGATTGACTCCTTAAATCAGGCGGCATATGCTTATCGTTATAAAAATTTGGACTCATCGTGTCATGCGGCTTCAAAGGCTTACCGGGAAGTGAAACTTTACAGGCAAGGAAAGGCGGAAGCTTGTAACAATCTGGGATTCTGCGCTTTTATGCGAATGGACTTTGAACAGGCGGAGAAATACTATCAGGAAGTGTACAGCCTGACAAAGAATGAATTGGAACTTCTGATTGCCGATATAGGCTTGATGAAAATTTATCAGCGGACGGCACTGAACAAAGAGTTCTATGATTACCGCAATAGTGCTGTACGCCGCATGAAACGCATCGCAGAAGATAACAATTTGTTTGTAGACAGGCATGAGCGAATGCGGCTGGCCTATGCTCGGTCGGAGTTTTATATTGTGTCTGCCATATATTACTATTATTTGCAGCAACGGCCGGAAGCTTTGGCATCTATCAATGAGGTGCCGGAGAATGAGGAGTTGGCAACAGACACAAATCAGTTATTGTATTATCACTATATAAAAGGGTCGGCTTCTTTGTGCGAAGGAGAAACGCCCGATGAGCGTCGTTTAAGGGAGTTTGATGAACTTTACACTACTTGGAAATTAGCTTCCAGGAAAGGGTTTCTGTATTTTGAAGGAAACGGTATACAGGGGTTGGCTAATTTGATGGCTTCTCCGGATAATTATGATTTTTATCAAGGACGACGGACGCATGCGTTGAAACAATTCGGCGAGCCGGTGGATTCTTTACTGCCTATGCGGTTGGGACAACAGGCTTTGGAGAAATTCCGGCAGTATAATGACATTTACCAAATTGCGGGTGCATACGTTTCTATCGGGAAATATTTGAATGCGCATGGAGAATATGAGCAGGCACTCGATACTCTGAAACGTGCCTTAGAGTGTGTAAACGATCATCATCGCCGTTTTTACGATTGCCACGACAGTCTGGATTGGTTGAAGGCTTACGACCGTCGTGATACGATATGTGCGGAGAAATCCTGGATTCGGCAGAAATTA
>VOFH01002724.1_pt1 | contig 32742 bp, 38 predicted proteins | sample 5384091 | NCBI WGS metagenome assembly VOFH01 (sample SAMN12384727, study PRJNA508395) | human gut metagenome | isolation source: healthy gut G | host: Homo sapiens
TCTGCATTTCTGCCCTGATCGTTGGGAGAACGTTGCTGTGGGAAAACAGTAACCCGCCTTCCCCTTATGGGAAAGGCGGTTCTGATGCTTGCTTTAATTTACTTGGTAATCCAGATGAAGAGTACGGAGATTCAGCCTTTCATTTATTTCCAGTTCTAAAGTTTCTCCTCTCCCTTCATTGGGAGAGGTTTCTAATCCACCTCTATTTCGTCAATGAACATATAAGCAGCTTTTCCTTCGCCTGCATGTCCTTTCGGCAGGGCAGGGCTGCGCTTGATGACAACTTTCACATACCGTGCTTTCACCGGATCGAAAGTTATCTCATAGTTTTCCACACCTTTCTTATCAATGTTTGTTTCTGCCGGAATATCCTTAACGGCTACTTCGCGAAACTCTTTGTTATCGTCAGATACAGAGACTACCAACCCTGTACTTCCCATAATCCAGGCACTCATATCGACAATGGCGTTCGTAGCTACCCGCTTGATTTCTGTTTCCTGTCCCAGGTCGATGATGGCTTCCACATCACCACCTACAAAGCCTAACCAGGCTCCGGTGGCATAGCTATCATTTCCCTTCATACCATCTACTAAGGTGATAGCACCTCCGAATTTATATTTTTCCGAAGGCTGGAAGGTCAGTTCGATAGGGCAATATGTAGCCTTATTGAAAGAAATCTTTTATTCACCACTTTACTCTTTTCTTCCGGGCGGATAACCACTGCCTGGAAATCTGCTGTTTCAGTAATGGCAACAGGCTCTGTGTATTTCAATGAAGCTGTAGTCGGTTCGGTCCCATCTAATGTATAATAAATAGGAGCGTCATCAATAGTACTCAATGTGACTACTACCGCTTTCTTGGCAACATCCGGCGTGAAGTCGACCTTCAAATCGAATACATGCTTGGCATAGTTGAAGCCATCTCTTTGATAGAACTTCATCAGGCGAGCCAGGCGTTTAGTGAAATCTTTGAAATCTTTCTTTCGGGTTGCGTCCATTGTACTTCGGCAAGGGCGGCCATACGGGGTAATACCATGTATTCCACATGTTCGGTGGTAGTTATGTACTCTGTCCATAAGTTGGCTTGGGCACCAATAATATGTTTTTTCTGTTCTTCATTCAGATCGAAAGTAGGATCCAGACTATACACCTTTTCTATGGGTACATATCCACCGATACCCAGCGGTTCATCCTTGGTGTCTGCCGTCTGATAATAATCGAAATAACAATAGGTATTGGGCGTCATAATTACATCATGTCCCATTTGTGCCGCTTCTATGCCTCCGGATGCTCCGCGCCATGACATTACTGTCGCATTGGGGGCTACATCACCTTCCAGAATCTCATCCCAGCCGATAATCTGGCGTCCCTTGCTGTTCAGGAACTTCTCGATACGTGTCATGCAATAACTTTGCAGGCGATCTTCTGCGGTATGTTTTTATCAGCTTTCAGCCCTTCCGCTTTGATACGTGCCTGGCATTTGGGACACTTTTCCCAACGGGTGCGGGGAGCTTCATCGCCACCGATATGTACATATTCTGATGGGAATATTTCGATGATTTCACTCATTACGTCTTCCAGGAATTGCATGGTTTTATCATTACCGATGCAGAGTACGTCTTCAAATACGCCCCAACGAGGACACACTTCATATGGACCGCCTGTACATCCCATTTCCGGATAAGCAGCTAATGCGGCAAGCATATGTCCCGGCAAGTCTACTTCCGGAATTATCGTGATGTAACGTTCCTGCGCATACTTCACGATTTCTTTAGCTTCTTCCTGTGTATAGAAACCACCATACGGCGTATTGTCGTACTCTTGTGTGTTTCTTCCGATTACCGTACGACTGCGTTGAGAACCTATTTCCGTAAGTTTCGGATATTTCTTTTTGATCTCAATACGCCAGCCCTGGTCTTCAGTCAGGTGCCAGTGGAAAGTATTCATATTGTGCAGTGCCAGCAAGTCTATATATTTCTTTATAAACTCTTTGGGGAAGAAGTGACGTCCTACGTCGAGGTGCATACCGCGGTAACTGAAACGCGGTTCGTCCTTAATTTCACCTGCCGGTATCAGGACGGTTGCTCCTTTGGCTTCGGCGGGAATGGATTTGCGTAAAGTCTGATGCCATAGAACACTCCGTTTTCGGTTTGTCCGTTGATGCTGATTCCTTCGGGGTGGTAGTCAGCACATAGCCTTCCTTGTTTGCAATGCCCGGGTCGAGCCCCCAGTACAATTGCATTTTTCACTTGTTCTCCTGCCGCGATGGCCTTTGTTTTCGGTGCGTAGTTCGTGGCTTGTTGGATGTACTCCGACAGGAACTCAGCATTGCGTTGCAATAAGGCATTGTTTTCCGGATAAGCGATGAGAACATTTTCGTTCAGTTTGAACGGATTTCCCTGGGTTAAACTTACCTCTTTGGGGGAGAGGTATCACTTGGTAGTTAGCTTCTTTCTCCGCGGTACACGAAGCGCATGCCATAAGGCGAGAGCACTTGCAAGAAGTGCGTGGTTAAGTTTTCATGGTGTTAGTATTTAATTGATTGTACAAATGCAAATGTACGTGATTATCTTCGAATTTTCACATAAACGGACGCAAAAAGTATACTTCCGGTACTGAAGAAAACTACAAACCGGCCTGTCTGCTTAAAGTCCGGTAAAGTTCGTTCATCTTCTCATTTCTCAATGCGTTGATCTCTTCCGCTTGTCCGGGTTTCAGATAATCTTTGTTGAGTTTGATGAAACGTTTGTCCAGTTTCCCGGCTTCACCGGATGATTTTTTTTAAGTTGTGTGGCAAGTCCGGAAGCCTGTGATACATCATACCTCGAAGATTCGTAGGTGAATCCTCTTTGTAACTGAAGATAGTTGATGCGCAGGTCCAGCATCAGGCGATAATGCTCAAATTCGTTAGCCCTGTTTCGGGGAACGATCTTGTTGAATTTGTTTTTTCTTTCACATTCCTGTATCACCTGTTCTATCGGCTGTTCCTTTAGCATCTTTCCGTGACGGACTAACTCTTGGGAAGCAGGAAATAGTTGAGAAAGGTTTGCGCTTCGTCCTCCGACAGCCCATAGCGTTGCTGTGCATACTCTTTTATAAAAAAGTTTCGGTTTGAATGCTTTTTGATGAATTGACCGCTTTACAATAAGCGTCTATCAGCAATTGGAATCCTGACATCGGGTAGACCTGACGGACGGGTTGCATACTAATCACTTCCCAACCGTTATCGTAATGAAAACCATAAGTACCGCTGGTAGACCAGGATGTTTCTATGATTCCTTCATATCCGTGAGCACGGGCAAAGGGCAGGAAAGTAGCCAGGTTATTGAAATGCTTCATCCACTGGGTCAGATATGTATTGTCGGGTGCCGAACGCAGTGAGGCTGCTCCCCACATCTTTACTCCTAGCTTCAGCAGATTGTCGAGTTTACCGAAGCGATCCGGTTCCCAGCCATAATTCCAGTCAACGTAGATGAGATCTTTGGGTAACTCTTGAACTTCGGGGTGCATCAGAATAATATCTGCCCAAATGATAGGTTTCTTCCCCAATTCCTTGACTACCTCATACATCGCCTTTATGTAGTCAACAAAAAGGCGCGACTTATTCTACTTTGGAACATTGTGCGCAACTTCCCAACAGATAAGTTTTCGTCAGCTCCTATATGAAAGTAGGGCGAAGGATGCAACTCTGCTACTTCCCGGAATATTTCCCGGAATACTTTTTTAGCTTCTTCTATCTTGAGCGGACATACTTGTGATACCTCTTTTCTGTCTTCCCGCAGGTGAGCATACCGATCATGACGCAAGATATATTCACTATGTCCGAAGCAATTTTGTAATGGTATTACATCTATTCCCAACGAAGTGCAATGTTTGATAATGTCTTTAACCTCATCGCGGCTAAATGCCAAATGATTACATAGGGTAGCATGTTTCTGGAAAGGAAAGGTTGCTTCATATTCTATCAGTAGGGTATTAATTCCTTTTGTCGATAAATCGGAAGCGAAATTTTTAATAGCAGAAACCGTCATTACTTGCGTGCGGCAATCCAGATAGAAGGCTCTGACTTTAAAGTCAGAAGGGGACTGTGCACTTTTACAGAAACACAAGAACATAAGAATATGCCTAGCAGAAACAGGCTTCTGTATATAAAATGTAGATTGTTATTCATGGTTACTTTATATTAAATGGGTAAAAGTGATGCACTGTCTAAATCACAATAAAGTGTCGCATGCGGATGTGTACGAAGTATAGATGCAGGACAGTCCGTGCTGACAGGGCCATACAATGTATCTTTCACAGCCTTTGCTTTCGGTTTCCCCGGAACCATACAGAAAATGTAGGTAGCTTTTTTAGCATGACGGGAATAGTGACAGTGACAGCCTGTTGGGGAACTTCATCGATATGGGAAAAACAACCATCATGTACTTGTTGCATACGACAGACTTCATCTAGTGATACGATTTTCACCCATTGAGGGTCATCAAACGTGCTACATGTGGGTCATTGAAGGCAATGTGCCCATTTTCCCCGATTCCCATAAAGATGATGTCAAGAGGGTGCTCCTGAAGAATTCGTTCATAAGCATTACAAATTTCTTCGGGTGTTGCCTTTTCCCTGAATAGGTAGTTTACCGATTTAAAAGGAACAGAATCGAAGATATGTTCTTTGAGAAAATTTCCGAAACGTTGGGGGCGTCAGATTTTTAATCCGACATATTCATCCATGTGTAAAGCATGAATACGTTCCATGGAAGGTCTTGTTTCTGCAGGACAGCAAGAAACTCGTTTTGCGAAGGAGCTGCTGCGAACAGGATATTAATTTCTTTCTTTTTTAATAGTTGGTTAATGACTTGCGGTCGCAGTTTGGGCAGCATCTTGCCCATAATGCAACGGGTAGTCGCATATCCGTGCCAGTTGTCTTTTTTAATTTTTTATTTTGTTTTTCAATGTTCATGGTTGTTCAAATATTGTTTGTCCATTAATAAATACCGGTTGATGCGGATATCTGCGGGTCGAATATTACAATGTCGGCATCATATCCTTTGGCTATTCTTTCCTTTTGGTCCGCAATGCCCATTAATGGTGGCGGGGTTGAGGGACATCATGCGCACGGCTTCTTCCAGGGAGCGTTCTCCTAATTGATACATATTCCGTACCAAGCGGTCGGCCGTAGCTACGCTTCCCGCAAAAGACTGGCGGTCGGGCATCTTAGCTACTCCGTCCTCAATGATACTTCCTGTCCTTTCTCACGGCTTCCCAATATGCTTTTCCCTTCGGGCATACCTGCACCGCGCATGGAGTCGGTTGACTAAGGCAATCTTCTCCGCACCCTTTATTCTTTACTGCCAGTTTCATAAGCGGTGCCGGAACATGTATTCCGTCTGCAATCAGTTCAATGGTTATCTCGTCCAGTAAATAACCGGCTTCGATGCATCCTGCGTAGCGGTATGCATTCCGCCGGGTGATTCCATTCATGCAGGAATAGAAATGGGTGATATGCGTGAAACCATGAAGAATAGCTTCCTGCTACATCTTCATAAATGGCATCTGTATGGGCAATAGAAGGAAGAATTCCCTTTTTTCGCAGCAGATCACCGAATTCTAAAGCACCGGGTAGTTCGGGAGCAATGCTCTAACGAACAATATCCTGACTTCTGTCCAATATCTCCATGTATTCTTCGGGAGAAGGGTTGCGCAGATAACGCGGATCCTGTGCTCCCCTGAAGGCATAGGCAAAGTAAGGGCCTTCCAGATGTAAACCACCGAAAGCGGCACCAATGTTTTGTCTTTTCACGCGGTCATATATATCAAGAAAACGAAGTAATTCCTGATTATCCGAAGCCAGAGTAGTAGGATAAAGCAGGGTTGTTCCGTCCTTAAGATGTTCATGTGCAATGGTAAGACAATCTTCTTCCGTGCAATCCATGAAATCGGAATCGCCTGCCCCATGCGTATGCAGATCAATAAAACCGGGAGCGATAAAACCACCTTGGGCATCATAATCCACACTATCGGCTACTTTATAATTTCCAGGTTCCACGCCGATAATCTTCCCTTCGGAAATAAGTACAGTTACCTATTCCGAGATTTTTTCCGGAGTGATGATTTCTCCGTTGAATATTCTGGTTATTTGTCCTTTTTAGTTTCCATAATTCAGACCAATGATTGATTTTATATCCGTAGAATGCGTAAAATATCAAATAAAGAAAGCAGGGAATCAGTACAATATATCCGCTACGTAATCCGTGATGATCCGCTATTCATAGAAAGCATAAAAAATCAAATAAAGAAAACAAGGTATCAGTACAATATATCCGACGTAATCCGTGATGATCCGCTATTAAACCATAGATGACAGGCATAAAAGCATTTCCGCATAAAGCCATCACCATAAATGAAGAACCTAAGTTTGTCCAGCGTCCCAAGTCGTGTATGGCAAGTGGCCATATTCCGGCATAAATCAATGCGTTGCAGACTCCCATCAAGCATAGACACCAGATGGAAAGTGAAGTCGTATGTCCGTACATCTGTATCGTGCCGGGGATGAATAGAACGCAAACTGACAGAATCAATCCGCCTACGGTAGAAATACCGAAGCATGAGTTGCTGGCTCGCAAAGCGCGGAATCAGCAGAATACCAAAAAATAACCGACAAGAGCACACGACAATGTAATACTGGGGAAGATCTTGGCTTCCTGAAGATTGAATCCCATATTCTCCGCATAGCTGATGATAGTATCAATAGAGATCACTTGTGCAGCTACGTGGAAGAAGATGGCAAATACTCCCATGATGAGATAAGGATATGAACCGATAGATTTGCGGTCTTTGTTATCGTGAATAGTATCTTTTCCTGTTGGTTATTTCCCAGTTCCGGCAACCGGATGAAATGTATCGCGCAGCCAAACAAAACAAGAAATAATGAAAGAACAGAATAGGGGACAATAACTCTGCGGATTAAACCATCTAGCAAGATATCTTTCTCTATGCCCGTAACACTGTTACTTTTAAGGACTTCAAACAGTTCATTATCTGTTGATTTCAATATGACGGCAGCAAATAATAAGGGTGCGAGAATACCGGCAATCTTATTACAAAGTCCCATAATACTGATACGCCGTGCCGCGGATTCTATCGGGCCGAGTATGGTTACATAAGGATTGGCTACTGTTTGCAGTATAGACAGCCCGGTTCCTATTGTGAACAACCCGGTTAAAAAAAATAGAATAGGCTCTTGTGTAGGCAGCGGGGGACAAATATGAGCGTCCCTGCTGACATCAGCCATAATCCGATCATAATGCCTCGTCTTGAGCCTACCCGGCCAATCAGCCGGGCAGCAGGAATAGACATGACCAAATAGGCAATGTAAAATGCTAGGGCTACCAGGTAGGATTGGGTATGTGTCAATTCGCAGGATACCTTGAAGTAAGGTATCAGAATGGAATTGACCCATGACACCAATCCGAAAATAAAAAATAGCGTCCCCAGCATAATCATCGGGATCAGATTGGACGGTTGTCTTGATTGAACGTTATTCATAGACATCTCTTTTTACAGTTTTATATAAATGCGTTTACGATAGAGGATATACCCGCATCCCCAAATGATAATAATGAAAACAAAGCATAGATGAATGAACCCAGATAATCACCTAGCAGGGGTTGCAGTGTCTGATTATAGATAAACCGCGATATGCTGATAAGCCGGTCGTTCCAAGGTATGAACGATAGACTGAATAGTACACTGGCAATCCAACCGACACAGTACATGAATAGCGGATTCACTCCAAAGGCTTCGAAGAAGCGGCACCAACCTTTTTGCCTGACGTCAATGATATCTATCAGTAAAGCAAGAAGCAGGGAAGCAGTTCCGGAAGTGATTAAAGTGTAGGAACCGTCCACAGTTTCTTGTTTATCGGATCAAGATATTGTAACAGGAAACCGGCGAACAACAGGACCGTACCGAACAGGGCGATCTGACGGATACGTTCCTTATTCTCCCTATCCGTAATCAGGCTTCCAACGAACGTGCCGAACAGTACATGCGCCCAACAAGGAATCGTACTCAGTCAGCCCTTCGGGTTCGAAAGCAAAGCTACCGCCCTCAGCGGCCTCTTTGATTAAATGTCCCGCTCCCAGCAGTTTGACGTCAATCACCGCAATCAAGTTGTCTGCCGAATGTACATATCCGTTGAAACATTGTCAGCAACACAAGATATAGCAGCAGAATTCCTCCTGCCGTGGCAAGATAGTACTTCTTCGGAACGAGAATTGCAAGGAATGCACCGCCTGCATAAGCCAATGCCAACCGTTGCATGACACCGAGAATACGCAGATGTTCCCAGGAGAAAGTGCCGTAACAAAGTTTGGAGAAACAATCCAATGCTATTCCCACTACAAAGAGAGCTACGGTGCGACGGATAATTTTCATGCTGACGGCAGCGTCCAACTTCTCAAACTTGTGTAATGAGAAGTGGATGGCTACGCCCATGATAAACATAAAGAAAGGAAAAACCAAGTCTGTGGGGGTTAATCCATGCCATCGTGCGTGTTGCAACGGGGGCATAAACAGACTGCCAGGAACCGGGGTTGTTAACCAAAATCATTCCGGCAATAGTAATTCCTCTTATTACGTCAAGTGCAAGTAATCTATTGTTTGGGGCCGACATAAGTGCTGAATGTTTTGATTATTAATAGTTTGGATGCTCTTCATTAAATGAAAACACCCGGATGCTTTATTCTACTCTTGCAAAAAGGTGGCATCTTTTGTAGCAAAAGATGCCATCTTTAACATCATAAGATGCCACCTTTCGTTGCAAAAGATGCCATCTTTTTGCATGTGATGTTTTATTGCTTCACTTATCCTTTCCTTTAATGAAACGGGTCTTCGGAATATGGCTTCTGCAAGAGGATGCTTAATGTTCGGTGAAAGCGTCATAGAGTACCTGAAGCAGACTCTCTTCTTTGTTGGGAGAATCGTGCGAGATAGCCCATATCATGATACCTCCGTAACCGTTGTCATTTACATACCGGCTTTGGCACGCATGGTTGGTTTGCCGTTGTAGAAGAGTAGTCCGATTTCGTCCTTCTCCATGGCCTGTTCGTTGGGATAATTCGTTAGAATCTCCTTGTACGGCATGTGTAGCCCCCTACCGGGGTTTCAGCGGATACGAAGTGTACACCGTAGAAAGGCACCCGAGGATAATCTTTTCTTTGGGTACTCCGCGGATTTCACTCCAACGTTTGGCTGCCATGCGGAAGTGTTCCATGCTGGCGTGCTGAGCTACTTTCGATGATTTCCAACCACCGGTGAAGTCGTACACCATGATATTGACCAGGTCCAGATATTCAAACATCGAGTTGGTATATACATTATAGTTTCCCCAGCCCCCATTCCATTCCGGATAGTCGACACTCACGGCGGCAGTCAGCAGTTTGCCTTTGGGAAGTTCCGTCCTCAGTTCTTTGTAGAAGTTTTCAAGGAGGGCTACTTTTTTCCTTGTCGCCTTCTCCGTAGCCTTCCGGACCGCCTGCCCAGTGTTCGTAGTCGATGTCAAGACCGTCGAATCCCCAGTCTTCCACAGCTTTCAACAGTTCCTTTTTTGAAGCGGTTGCGGTAATCATTAAGCAGTACACCTGCCATAATGGCTTTGTTGCCGCCTCCACCTGCGGATAACAGAACTTTCACCCCTTTCTTTTGCCCTTCGCGGAAAATGGGCAAAAGCTTTTCGATGTTGGCGGCATCAGCCAGGCCACCTTCTTCTGTGGCGCGTCCGAAGGCGATGCTCAGGTGAGTCAGTTGATCCCAGGGAATCTGGTATTCGGGCAATTGTTCATATTGCAGGTATCCGAAGATAATCTTGGATGGTTTCTTGGGTGCTTCTTCCTGGGAGGTTCCTCCGCATCCGAAGAGGATGCAGAGAAGTGCCCATAGAGTCAGATATTTCATAGGTATCCGTATGTTTTTAAGGTGCTGTTACTACTAAAGTGAATTCTCTGAAATTAGTGGTTCCGTTTCGTACCGCTTCAAAGCGCAGCTTGAAACTTCCGGTCTGGGGTGAATGTGTAGCTCAGTGTAGGGGCGGTTCCGATCACTTCACCGTCCAGCAACCACTTGACGGACACGCTGCCGTCTGCCGGAGAAACCAGGATAGGGAATTCCGTGAGGGTGCCTGCTATGGCTGATACACTTTCCAACATGTCGGTATAGATATAGAGTTCATCATCGGCAAAGGTCGGGTTGCTTGCCGAGTCGTCTTTACAACTTCCCCATGGCGATGCCCAGGAAGCACAATATTAAAAAATATACTTGGTTTTCATAATTTATCCGTTCTTTTTAATTGTGTAAACTTATTCATTTTTATCCCACCATACACGACTGGTCCAGCTGTCTGTTCCTCCCATGCGGCTGAGTGCTTCTTCCAGATTTTCCTTGTTTTAATCTGTTCTTCCAGCGGATACATCATGCGGTTGGGGCGTTTGCCGTCCGATTCGTTTTCTGTGGGAGCCAGGTTGTAGAACTTAGTGTATTTTTGCTCGGCATACCGCTGCGCCGTATGTTAGACCAGGCTTCAATCGGGTCGAGGATATAGAGCAGCCACAGTTGTTTGTTGATCTCTTCCAGCGCCTCGGTGTCGCCTGCATCCAGCAGTGAAGACTGTTCTTCGGCGAGGGCTTCCAGTGTGGCGTCATCGGGTACATTGGCGCCAAACAGGCTCCATTGCTTGATGGCGGCTACCAGACCTTTCTTATAGTGTTCCTTGGCACTTTCGGAAGATACATTCCAATGGCGGGCAGCGGCTTCAGCCAGGTAGAATTCTGTTTCGGCATAAGTTAGGTGCATATAAGGAGATGCTGGATCAGTCAGCAGTTTAGAGGGTTGCATCTTCTGGTAGTGGTGTGCTACACTTACATCTTTTCCATCGATATTGATGGTAAGAGCCGGTGCCCAGGCATTGTAGATGAAATCTTGTGCCGGCACTCCTTGATACGAACCGGTCTTTTCGTAAACAATGGACGTGATATCCGTGCGTTTGCTGTCGGTATAGTATATGGGCGCCTCCGATGTAGAGAGTGCGCGGGTCGTTGGTGGAAGTCAGCGCTTCCAGCAATTCGTTGGTCATGCGGTAGTTACTGTGAAGTAGGATCTTCCAGCATCTGGTTGGCAAATCCGTTGCCCGGACCTTCGTCCAGTCTGCTCGATTCGTGCGCCACATAACAGATATCGCTGTTAGAGGTCATCACTCCTGCCTCATAAGCCGCTTTGGCTTCTTGCTGGGCAAGTGTGGGGTTGACTTTCAGCAGGCGCCTGGAGATGCGCAGCCATAAGGAATTGGCAAACCGTCTCCATTTCTCGATGTCGCCATTGAAGTAAAGGTCGTTCTGCGGAGCCTATAGCTGCCGAGTCCAGTTGGGCGGAGGCGGCGCGGAGTTCGCTCAGGAAATCCATGTAGATATCTTCCTGTTTGTCGTACTTCGGGGTTTTACGATGTTTTCACTGATATATCTTTCCGGCTTCAAAGTACGGAATATCACCGTAATAATCCGTCAGTTTAAGGAAAGCCTCTACTTTCAGGATGCGTCCGATGGCATTCAGATTGGTCTCTTTCGGGTTGTTGGCGGTCTGATCTACCAGGGCGACAGCAGTTTTGATAATTTCAGGATAGTAAATTGTCCAAAGGCGTTCCATGTAATCGACGCGTTTTTTACATTTGCCTCCATATTCCTGCATACTCCAGCCGCCAATCCAGTGGTTGACAAACGCTCCCGGAAAAATCATATAGCGGAGGGTACTTTGTAGATATTGTGAATGGGTCAATTGTATGGTTGGTATCAGCAAATGGGAAGAGATGCTGGTTGCCTTGGTCGGATTTTCATTCAACTCAGTGAGGTCGGCGCAACTGTACAGGCAGAAGAAGCAGACAATTAGGAAATTCCATTTTATTCTTTTCATATTCGGTGTGCGTTATTAGAATTTGACATTGATGCCGAATCCGAAGGTGCGGCGTGAAGGTAGCGAACCATACTCAAATCCTTGCCCATTGCCATTGTTATAAGATGATTCCGGATCTATATTATTGACATTGGAATAGATCAGCAATAAATTACGTCCGTAGGCAGAGAGGGTTATTGACTCGATAGGAGTATGTACAAACCATTTCTTGGGACAGTTGTAGGAGAGGGATATTTCGCGCAGTTTGACGAATGAATTATCATAGATGAACGGTTCGGGAGAAGTTGTTTGCAGTGCCTGCCAGTATTTAGCGGGATCTACACATACATTATTGGGCACATAGATCATTTCACCATCGTCATTCTTTATAGCCATCACTCCTTTACCCACATAACCACCGGTAGCTATCCAGTTTCCTGCCGGAACACCTGCCGATTGCCGTTTTTGCTCGGAGCTATACCATTCCTGCCGTCCTTCCAAAGTCTCTTTCGACGTGCCGTTAACGTGGGATTGCATAGCACTCATGGAATAAACGTCCGCACCGAATTTCATATCTACCAGTACACTCATTGAGTAAGTTTTTGTAAGAGAAAGCATTGCGGAAACCTAAAGTGAAGTCGTAGTTGCCGTTTCCTAATACGGATACTTTATCATCGAAAGTGGGCAAACCGTTTTCAAAAATAACATCTCCTTTTTCCGTACGCTTCAGCCTCTTACCTACGATGACACCGTAAGGTTGTCCTTCGCTTGCGTAGATGAAGGCGTTGGCCCAGCGGGCGGCTGCCAGTTCAAAGTCTTTTACCTCATCATGCAGTTTTACCACCTCATTATAGTTTTTCGCAAAGTTGACGTTAGCATCCCATGTGAAATTTTTTGGTTTTTACCGGGACGAATGAGAGAGAAGCTTCAATACCTTTGTTTGCTATTTCGCCGGCATTGATGACGGCACGTTTGTATCCGGTCGATTGCGACAGCGGAAGAGACAGAATCTGATCCTTGGTTGTCTGTTGATAGTAAGTCAAGTCAAGTCCTAAACGGCTGTCAAAGAAACGCACATCCAGTCCTACTTCAAATGAATAAGTCGAGGTCGGCTTCAGGTTGGCATTGGGCACGGAACCGGAAGTGATGTAGCCCAGAGAAGTTCCTTTATTGGTATAAGGTTTCAGACCATATTCCAATTGAAACTGATAGGGACTTGTATCACCTCCTACCTTAGCCCATGAACCACGCAGCTTTCCAAATGTCAGCCAGTCTTTGTGTTCGAAGAGATTAGAGAATATCAAGCTTCCCGAAACCGAAGGATAGAAATAAGAACGGTTCTTGGGGCTTAGAGTGGACGACACGTCATTACGGAACGTTGCATCGAGGTATGCAAACTCTTTGTAGCCCAGGCTGACCTGTCCGAACAGGGAGCGCACGGCTTTACGCACCAGGGCATGTTCGGTTTCTATGCTGGAATAGTTGGTGATGTCCTGTAAACCGGGGATTACCTGCGTTTGGCAAAAACCGAAATATCAAAATCATCGAAACGTTTTGAAAACGAAGCATCATTTCGAAATTGTATTGCATCACGTTGTTGGTCATTTCCTTCATCATTCCATCGGTAAATCCGGGGGTACATCGGAGTGAAATCGGTGAAGCGGAAGGTGTAGGAGTCCAGACCGGCTTTGAAGCTGGCTTTCAGATAATCGGTGAATGCATAGTAGAGGCGTCCCTGTCCGATGAGGCGGTCGCGTTTGGACTTATTGCTCATTTCATTGATTACCCAGTAGGGGTTGATGCGGTATTTGTCACCGTTCCAGTCATTGTAACGTCCGGTTTCGTCCTTGTAGTTACTGATAACCATTTCTGGTCAAAACTCGGCGCGATACCTATCAGGGCATTACCAAGATTACTCGGACTGTCGGACAGGGCGGGGCGGTTCTGCACGGATTCGTAACTGTAAGTGGCCTGTGCTTCTACGGTCAGGCGTTTGGAAAGCTGGGTGTTTCCTTTAAAAGAGACACTGGTACGGCTCAGTTCCGATTCGGGCACGATATCCCAGTTGCGCATATCAGATACGGATACACGGAAAGCCGACAAGTCATTGGTCTTGCTGAAGGCAACGGCATTGGTGGTAGTGATACCGGTATCGAAGAAACTCAGGATGTTGTTGTTCACATTACCATACTTCCGTATCTCATCATTATAGATATGTACATCCATGTTGGGGTCTAACTTTCCACCCCAAGCTACTTGCGAAGTAGTCGATGCCGACTGACCGGACATCGAGGACGCCCGTCGCGGCCCTGACCGTAGACGCGCTGGTAATCGTCGAAGCCGGTCAGTAATTTAACAATGCTCAGGTTGGATGAGAACTCCACACCTATACCCTTTTTCTTCTGGGCGGACTTAGTGGTGATGAGGACAACACCGTTGGAAGCTCTGGAGCCATAAAGTGCGGAAGCGGACGGGCCTTTCAGGATAGAAATGTTTTCAATATCATCCGGGTTGAGGGAGGACAATACGTCACCATAGTCGTAACCACCCCATTTGCCTGCACCTTCCAGTTCCGTATTGTCCACCGGCATGCCGTCGATGACATATAGGGGCTGGTTGGAACCTGTCAGCTGGGAAATTACCACGGATAATGACGCGTGGAGCCGGAAGGGCCTGCTGTTGTGGAAGAGATATCCACACCGGCTACTTTACCCGAGATGGCAGACATTACATTCTGCTCGTTACCGGCTGTCAGTGCGTCATTGTTTACGGAAGATACAGCGTAACCTAAAGCTTTGGCTTCACGCTTGATGCCGAGGGCGGTCACTACCACTTCGTCTATCTTCACGGCTTCTTCCTGAAGGATGATGGTGATTTGGGAACGCCCTTCTACTTTGATTTCTTCTGATTTCATTCCGATATAGCCGACGCGTAACACAGCGTTGCGCGAAGAAGCATTGATGGTAAAGCGTCCTTCTACATCGGTAATGACACCTGTCTGGTTGCTTTTGTCTTGAATGGTAGCCCCGATAATGGGTTCTTTGTCTACTCCGATAACGATACGGATACCTTGAAATTGCTTTGAGCCAGAGTAATCAAGCTACAGCACATACATACAATGAGGAAGATACTTCGCATTGAAGTGTTCTTTCCTGACGAGTTAGGTAAAAGAATAAAATTTCTCACTGTTTCTCATTGGTTATTAGGGTTAATAATAGTGGTTGTTTTCCCGTACTTATAGTAATTCCTATATTGGGTTGGAGTCATCTGATAAGATTCGCTTAAAGGATTTGGTAAGATTGATGTAATCATAACCCAGTTCAAAGGCTATATCCATGATGGGCAGGTCTGAGGTTAACAGTTTCTCGGCGAAACAGGAAGTGCGGTAATCCAGTATATATTGGTAAATGGAAATGCCGACTTCCTTCGGAAATGTTTTTCCAGTACACGGCGTGAAACACAAAGGCGGTTCAGTATTTCTGTGATGCTGATAAGGCCGTTGTTCTCCGTCTCAATAAGTTTCAGGGCACCAAGGACCAGTTTGTCACTTACCGAGTATCCTTCTGTTGACTTTCTGCGTTCAATGCGGATGGGATTGATAACGATATTGAATTGTGGCAGTTGCTTATCCTTCACAATGCTGTGCAGCAGTTTGGCTGCCTGATATCCGCCGTTCTTTACATCCAGCACGATGGAAGAAAGGGGAGGGGTCGGACATATTGCAGAGTATTTCGTCATTATCCACTCCCAAAACAGCCAGATCCTGGGGACTTGAATGTTGCTGATACCGCAGACTTCGGTTATGCGTAAAGGCGAATAACGTCGTCGCAGGCAAACAAGGCTGTGGGATGGGAGTTGCTGTAACCAGGCTTGGAGGGTCTGCTGGTCGGAAGTGGAGCCATAGCGGATGTTGCTCTCTTCATTATAGATATAGGCATGCTGCCCTACTTCGGCAGGCGGGTACAGAAACCCTCTTCACGTTCGCGTGACCAGATTTATCACTGGTGCCGTAGAAAGCAAAATTAGTGTAACCTTTTCCGCAAAAGTAGTTGGCGGCCATTTCGCCGGTGCCGTAGTAATCACCGGTAATATTGGATATGCCGTCACACGATTGGTGTAGTTTTGCAGGATGACGGGGATGCCTATGGGCGCAGCCGTTCGGTATTTACTTCGGACAGCTGTCCCATGATGGCATCCGCTCCCCAGCGCTGAGCAATATCAATGACTGTTTCGATTGCTTTTCGTCATTGAAGTCTTCACGGCTCAATGGAATTCGATAAAAGCGCCAGTTGCCCACTTCCATGGAATATCGCAGGAAACCTTTTTAATAAAAGGCGGCTGTACGCGCTGGTAAAATCGGATAATAGCAGTACTTTCAGCATACGGTATTAAATTTGCGGTTCGCTTTTTTAATTGTTCACTGCAAATGTAAACCGTTTGTTTTTTGTTGATATGCGTCAGTATGCGTTTATTTATTGTTGATTTGCGTCAATACAATTGTTTTCTATCTATTATATTCTTTTTGCTCTGTATTCTTTCGGTGACATTCCCGTATGCTTCTTGAAGTACCGTCGAAGAACGACTGGTCGGGAAAATTATACCGGTCGGCTATCTCTTTTAGTGAGAGGTTGGTGGATTGTAGGGCGACTTTGATTTCCAGTGTGAGAAACTCATCGATGATTTCTTTAGCGGAAATCTGGCCTACCTCTTTAGTAATAGCGGAAAGGTAGCGTGTAGAAATACAAAGTTGCTCGGCATAAAGGCTACATCCGTTGCATGGTACAATTGGTATGTACCAGGTGGATGAACTTTTGAACAGCTGTCCTTTCGGTTGCCTCCCTCAGTTGTTCCTTCGTGAAATATCTCTGTACCTTATCATAAGTATCCAGGAAGAATATCTGAAGTAGGTTCTGGGCAATGCTTTCGCGAAACTGATTTTCCTTGTCGGCATAGATGGCGGTGCTTGCCTCTATCATTCTCAGGATGGGGCGTATGGTTTCGAGTCTGGTATGTGTATAACTATCGACCAGGTGCCCTATCTGGCAGCCTTGCGCACAGCAGAAGCCAATGTGGAAGCTGCCCGTGCCGGCGTGGCCACTTCGCAACTGACATATGACAGCAAGAAGGAGCTTTATGCCCAGAAGGTGATTTCCGAGTTTGACTTAAAGACTTCCTACAACAGCCTGCTGACAGCGAAAGCCCAGTTGGCCCAAGCCGAGGCGCAGCAGGTGAATGCCGCCAATAACCTCTCTTATACAGAAGTGAAGAGTCCGGCAGATGGAATGGTAGGTACGCTCCCTTATAGGGTGGGGACGTTGGTCAGCGCCAGTTTGCCCAAACCACTGACGACCGTATCCGATAATTCTAATATGTATGTCTATTTCTCCATGACAGAGAATCAGTTGCTTGACCTCACCCGCCGTATTCCTCAGGCTACAACTTTTGAAATTCAGGATATTACATACGTATATAAAGTCGTGGACGGCAAGGCACAATCAGCTCCTGTTAGTGTGACCCGTGTAAATGGAGGACAGGAATATATCGTGAACGATGGATTGAAAGAGGGGGATGTCATTGTAGCGGAAGGCGTAGGTTTGCTGCGTGAAGGTACTCCCATTAAAGTAAAACAGAACTAAGAAGACTATGAATTTAAGAACCTTTATAGAACGTCCCATCCTGTCGGCTGTTATTTCTATTTCGATAGTGGTAGTGGGTATCATCGGGCTGTTCACTTTGCCCGTCGAACAATATCCGATATTGCTCCGCCTACCATTCAGGTAAGTACCTCTTATTTTGGTGCCAGTGCGGAAACCCTTCAGAAAAGTGTTATCGCTCCGTTGGAGGAGGCCATCAACGGTGTGGAGGACATGACTTACATGACTTCTACCGCTTCAAATGCCGGAGTTGTGGATATCACTGTGTATTTCAAACAAGGGACAGACCCGGATATGGCAGCGGTCAATGTGCAGAACCGTGTGTCCAAGGCCACGGGGCAGTTACCTGCGAAGTAACGCAGGTGGGTGTCACCACCAGCAAGCGGCAGACCAGTATCTTGCAGATGTTCTCACTATATAGTCCGGGTGATTCGTATGATGAGAAATTCTTGTCCAACTATATCAGTATTAACTTGAAACCTGCTATTCTTCGTATCCAGGGTGTGGGTGATATGATGATTATGGGGTGGTGACTATAGTATGCGTATCTGGATGAAGCCTGACGTGATGGCCCAGTATAAATTGATTCCATCGGATGTGACACAAGTGTTGGCTGAACAGAATATTGAATCGGCTACCGGTTCATTCGGCGAAAACTCTGATGAAACTTATCAATATACAATGAAGTACAAAGGCGTCTGATTACTCCGGAAGAGTTTGGGGAAATTGTGATCCGGTCTTCGGATAATGGCGAAGTGTTGAAGCTGAAAGAAATTGCCGATATAGAGATGGGCGAGGAAAGCTATGCCTATCATGGGGCTATGAATGGTCATCCTGGTATTTCCTGTATGATTTTTCAGACGGCAGGATCGAATGCGACAGAAGTAAACAATAATATTGATACCTTTTTGGAAGAAGCAAAGAAAGATCTGCCCAAAGGGGTGGAGATGGTTCAGGTAATGAGCTCCAATGACTTTTTGTATGCATCTATTCATGAGGTGATAAAGACCTTGTTCGAGGCCATTTTTTTGGTAATCTTAATTGTATATGTATTTTTGCAGGATATCCGTTCTACTATTATTCCGTTGGTGGGGATCATCGTGTCCTTGATTGGTACATTTGCTTTTATGTCCATAGCAGGATTCAGTATCAACCTGATTACCCTGTTTGCTTTGGTGTTGGTGATCGGTACGGTGGTGGATGATGCCATTGTTGTCGTCGAGGCGGTGCAGGCGCGTTTTGATGTGGGATATCGTTCTTCTTATATGGCTAGTATTGATGCGATGAAGGGGATTAGTAATGCGGTCATTTCTTCCTCGTTGGTATTTATGGCTGTGTTTATTCCGGTTTCGTTTATGAGTGGAACTTCCGGTACTTTCTATACTCAGTTTGGTTTGACTATGGCGGTTGCCGTAGGTATCTCTGCCGTCAATGCACTGACTTTGAGTCCGGCGCTGTGTGCTTTGTTCTTGAAACCGTATATCAATGAGGATGGAACGGAAAAAAACAATTTTGCAGCACGTTTCCGTAAAGCGTTCAATGCTGCTTTCGATGCAATGATTGAAAGATATAAGAAAGGGGTATTGTTCTTTATTAAACGCAAATGGATGGTATGGACACTTCTTGTGGCCTCGGTAGTACTATTGGCTTTCTTAATGAATACAACTAAAACCAGTTTGGTGCCTGATGAAGACCAGGGGGTTGTATTTGTGAATGTCAGCACGGCGGCAGGTAGTTCATTAAAAACGACTAATGACGTAATGATGCGTATTGAAAAGCGCATGATGGATATTCCTCAGGTGCTGCATGTGCAGCGTGTGGCAGGTTATGGTCTGCTAGCCGGACAGGGTAACTCTTTTGGTATGTTGATTCTGAAACTGAAACCTTGGGATGAGCGTGAAGGAAAGGAAAATGATGTTCAGGCTGTAATCGGACAAGTGTATGGTCGTACGGCGGATATCAAGGATGCCAGTATATTTGCTATTTCTCCGGGTATGATTCCGGGGTATGGTATGGGTAATGCGTTGGAACTCCATATGCAGGATAAACAAGGTGGTGATGTGGGCACTTTCTTCAATACCACTCAACAATATCTGGGTGCTCTGAACCAACGTCCCGAGATCGCGATGGCATACTCTACTTTTGATATCCGTTATCCGCAATGGACGGTAGAAGTGGATGCGTCCAAATGTAAGCGTGCCGGTATCACTCCGGATGCTGTGCTAAGCACATTATCCGGCTATTATGGTGGGCAGTATGTTTCAAATTTTAATCGTTTCTCTAAAGTATATAAGGTTATGATTCAGGCAGATCCGAAATATCGTGTGGATGAAAGCTCGTTGAATAATATCTTTGTGCGTATGTCTAATGGAGAGATGGCTCCTCTCAGCCAGTTTGTGACATTGACCCGCAGTTATGGGGCAGAATCGTCGCTGAGCCGTTTCAATATGTTCAATTCAACTCTATTGCTGTAAATGCAATGCCTGCCGAAGGGTATAGTACCGGTGATGCTATCCGTGCCGTTCAGGAAACTGCCGTACAGGCACTTCCCAAAGGTTTTTGGACATGGTTCGTGAAGAGACCGACCAGGGAGGTACTACCATTATCATCTTTGCTATCTGTTTCTTGATGATTTATCTGATTTTAACTTTATGAAAGCCATTCCGTTTGCGGCACTGACTATGATTTTTGGTCTGTTCCCGTTGATGGTTGCCAGTGGAGTAGGTGCTAATGGAAACAGTTCGCTGGGAACAGGTACTGTGGGTGGAATGGTGATCGGTACGCTGGCGTTGCTGTTTATTGTACCTTCTTTGTTTATCGTATTCCAATATTTACAGGAAAAGGTACGTCCTATTCAGTTTCAGCCGGCGGCCGATTGGCAGATTCAAGAGGAATGTGTAGAAGCAAAAGAAGAGAGACAACACCACATCGAAAGCAAAAACGAAGAGAAAAAATGAAAAAAACAGATCATCACTCTGACTGTCGCAGCGCTCACACTGAGTAGCTGCGGCATATATACCCAATATAAACCTGCAACCGAAGTGCCCGATAATTTGTATGGGGAAGAGGTGGCAGTTGCTGATACCGTGGATAATATCGGCAATCTGAGCTGGCAGGAGATTTTTACAGATCCGCGGCTTCAGGAATTGATAGAGCAAGGCTTGCGGAACAATACGGATTTGCAGTCAGCACAATGGCGTGTGAAGGAGGCGGAAGCTGCTATGCTGTCAGCCAAATTGGCTTATCTGCCTTCTTTCGCTCTGTCACCTCAGGGGACAGCAAGTAGTTTTGACAAAGGAAAAGCTGTACAAACTTATACTTTACCGGTGGCGGCAAGTTGGGTAAAACAGAGTTGCGCGACGGACAAATCACTTCATTGGAAACCGCAGTCCGAAGCACGCAATTGTTGATGAAACATGGCAACTCCACTTATCTGGAGGTACTTACCGCCCAGCAATCGTTGCTCTCTGCCCAACTGACGCAGATAGCCGACCGCTTCGATGAGATACGGAATTATCAATCTCTACCAGGCCTTAGGTGGTGGCAGGGGACTAAAGAATAAATCATATACTCTCTTCTATCGTTTCTTCATCCCCTTTTATCCTTCACGTAAAAGTGGAGTGGTGAGAGGGATATTTTCCATAGTGGTCACTCACCACTAATCACTTATTGCAGGTACTGGTCACTCTGTGCCACCGTTGCATCTTTCAGCAGTACTTTCTTGTCTTTATCCAATAGATACAGGGTAGGTATCGCTTTTCAGGTCATACAGATTCTTTTCCTTTATAACAAGCTTTTTATCATACCCGTTTATCCATTCTTTGGGGAAGTCCGGTAGATGTCTTTCCCATTCTTCCTTATCTTCATCCGGATAAATAGCCAGTATTTTTTAGACTTCTGCTGCAAACTCCTTGTTGATGGCAGGCGCCTGTTTCAGTGCTTCTATGCCTTCTTCACAAAGCATGACATCCCGGTTGTTGATAAACAGCAGCGTATATTTAGCTTTCACTCCGTAGAGCGTACCGTTTTTTCGGACAGCAGTGTATAGGTGAAATCTTCTGCCGGCCTTCCGATACGATTCTGTTCAGCCAGTTCCCGGCGTCCTTGCGGAAGTATTTTCTCCGTATCATTCAATACTTTACTTTCCAGCATGGCGTCCAGTACCGGAATGTAAATTCTTCGTTCCGCATCGGAGAATTCGGATCATACAGATATTTTCTGCTAAGTCAGTATAATAGAAGAATACGACTTTCTTCTGATCTGCCATCTTATACATTTGCTTTATGGCAGCTATCGCAGTAGTATCCGGCACTATCTTCAGGATATCTATAAAGTCCACCCATGCTTGTTCCGTAACATCCGGAAGGTTGATATAAGTGGTGTCGGTAAAATCCATATTGTCCCAATAGTGCCGTACCAGATAGTCCGCACGCAATTCGGGAGTGTTCAGCATGGCTGGTATAGGGGGGGAGCGTGAATTTTTTACGGTGTCTGCCTGGACTGCCGTTGCCTTTGTGGTCGTTCGCTTTCCGGCTGCCCGCATGAGGCACTCGCACAGGATCAGGAATAGGAGGAAAATGTTGAGAGAAGTTTTCATAATTCAACTACTTATATAATGTATTGAGAGACAAAAGATAATGCAAATGTTTTAATTACCATTTGTTAAGTATCAGCAAATTTATGAAGCCTACCTTTGCCCCTTTTTTAAAACAATGAGATATGCAAAGGGATAATTTGGACTTCAAAAACATGAGTGTGAGTAAGTTGTTTACAAAACAACTCTTCCCCACGTTGCTGGGTATGGTATCATCGCATTGTTCACTGTTGTCGACGGGATATTCGTAGGACGCGGAATAGGTAGTGATGCCATTGCCGCGGTGAATATTGCGGCGCCTATTTTTATGATAGCGGCGGGTTGGGACTGATGTTCGGTATGGGTGGAGGAATTCTTGCTTCCATTAATCTGTCTCGTGGCAAATTGGTGGTCGCCAATATCAATGTCACGCAGTCAATCGTCATGCTGACGATTGTCAGTATCATTATGGGAATACTATTGACTGTGTTCCCCAAAACTGTAGTAACCTTATTAGGAGCCGAAAGGGCATCTGACGGAATTGTCGGCGGAATATCTGTTTGGTTCTCTATATCCATTCCGTCCACGGTCTTGCTGGTGGCATTGCCGTTCTTTGTACGCCTGACGAATCTAACTTTGCCATGTGGGCCATGCTGGCGGCTACTGTTGTCAATATCTTGCTCGATTATATCTTTATCTTTATTTTTGAGTGGGGATTGTTCGGTGCTGCTATCGCTACTGATTTGGGAGAATTGGTGGGGACACTTTTACTCTTGGGTTATCTGCTTCGTTCCTCCGTATCGATTCGGTTTGCCAAGCTGAAGATGAGTATCAAAGTATCCGCCTGACACTGAGGAATACATGGTATATGCTGAAACTGGGTGTTTCATCCTGTTTTGAGTGAAATAACGATTGCCGTCATGGCTATTGCCGGCAATTATGTGTTTATGAGCCATCTGGGAACAGATGGGGTAGCGGCTTATAGCATTGTCTGCTATCTGTTCCCTATTATTTTCATGGTGTTTAACGCTATGGTTCAGTCGGCACAGCCCATTGTCAGCTACAATTATGGTTGCGGGCAGTTGTTGCGGTCAATAAGGCGCTGCGTTTATGCATTATTTCCCGCGGTTGTGTTTGCTTTGCTGATTGAGTGGAGTGTTTGTCTGTTTCTCCGGTGATATCGTTTCCTTGTTCTTGCCGGACCGGACAAGTCATGCCTGGCAGTATGCAGTTGCTGGTCTGCCTCTGTTTGCTGTCGATTACATTTTTTTCGGGATAAATGTAATCACAATAGGGTATTATACCAGTATTGAACGTATTAATCTATCAATGAGGCTTACGTTACTGCGTGGTATATTGCCGGTCTTGTTCTTCTTTGTACTTCCTGCATGGTTGGGAGTGACGGGCATCTGGCTTGCTGTGGCAGCGGGAGATATTACTACAACAATCCCTTATTGTGCTGTGCAGAAAGAAAGTTTAGTATGGCTGTACCTATGAATTATTTTCAATACATTTGCATACAAAAAATATATTTATCATGAAACGCAACTCTTTCTTATTATTTGTAGCGATTCTCTTCACTTCTGTTTCAGTTTCTTTTGCTCAAAAGAAACTCTCCATCCTGGAGACTCTTATTCTACATATTACGGTTATGTCACTCCCGACACCAACCTCTGTTGGTATGGCGTACCGGAAGAAAAGAGAATGATGTGAAGCGGGTGGAGGATACCTGGTGGTATATTCTTATCAATGAGCACGGTTATCAGATGGAGCGTAATAATTCCTATTCCGGTTCAACCGTTTGCCACACCGGTTATGAAAGCGGATTACTCGGATCGTTCTTTCGTAACGCGCATGGACAACCTGGGTAATCCCGATGTTCTCCTGGTCTTTGGCGGTACGAACGACAGTTGGGCGAAGGCCCCTATTGGAAGCTACCAGTATGCAGACTGGACTAAAGCCGATCTTTACAGCTTCCGTCCTGCCTTCTGCCGACTGATGGACTATCTGACTAAACGCTATCCGGATACCCGAATCTATAATATCACGAACACCGAACTGTCGGAAGATGTAATTAACTCTATGGATGAAATCTGCCGCCATTATGGAGTAACCAATATCCACCTGCGTGATATTGACAAACAGTGGGGACATCCCTCCATAAAAGGAATGAAGAGTATTTGCGAACAGGTTTGTAAAGTAGTGGAAGAATAACATATACCCCTTCCACACCGCTGCGTCCCTTTATTCATCGGGCATAGCGTGTGGAAGGGTGTTTTTTGTGGACTTATCTCGTTACGATCCGATCCCGGCTGACTCCGTAATATCCTGCCGCCGGCACATATATCGGTTGTGTCTTTCTTCCTATATTTTCTATCTTTCCTTCCGCATTCAGCCGTTTCAGGTGCTCTGCGGCTTTCGACCGCATAAAGCCACATATACGCTGGAAATCGGCACGTGTCATCAGTTGGTGTTCTGCAAAATACGCTTTCAGCCGCATATCTATCTCTACATCAGACAGTTTACCGGAGTGCCCGCTGTGCCTGAAGTTTTCAGTTTCACGTTGCCCACCTCGTCCTTCAGCGCACGGTCGGCACGGAGATGATACCTTTCAATCTCACCTTTTCATTTTTCCGGTCCGTCTCCCTCGTGATTCCTTTTTCACTTTTCAGTGTGGGGTAGAAATAGCCGATACCATCCAGGTGTACTTGCCGCCCTTCCGATAATTCCTCGCCCATCACATGAGAAAGCGCGTCGAGCACCGCCGACACATCAGTTTCAGTAGCGAGCTGCGTTTCTGTATTTTTCGGCGGATTTCGTCGGTTCCTACTTTTCCATTGAGGTGATGCGTGCATGGATTGTTGTTTTCTCAGTTTCGTCCGTTTCATCGTTCGGTACCGGAGTCTCATACCATTCAAAAAGTATTGCCATTGTTTGTCGTTTTACAATTGATGATGCAAATGTACCATATATATAAGGGAAGAGCAAATTTTGAACGGACCATTCATATCGTTTGATTATAGTCGGCAGGCTGGCTGATTGCAATCAACAAGCTTGCTGACAGTAATCAGTAAGCCTGCCGACTATAATCAAACGCTGCGGATGCCTTATGTAAAAGACGATGATCCCATATGTGAAATCACAACAAGATATACCTGCTTTATTAGTGCTGATTAGTTGAACGGATTTCTCTAAAACGTTTGCAAACAGGCCTTTTATGATGCTAACTTCGTAGCATTAATCACTAAAATAGTAACAGAATTATGAAGACAAAATTAATGCGATTTATTACCTCTTTTTTTGAGAGTTGGAGAGAAGAAAAAAAAGTACTGGCAAATCAGCCGGAATCTTTGTGGAGCACACGGGATATTACCGTTGCGCGTTCCAACAAACCATCCTGTTGCGGAACGTGTAAAGACCGCGCCGGTTAGTCTGACGGATCAGGTAAACCGCTTCCTGCAATCTACCTACGATTTTCGTTATAATTTGCTGACGGAAGAAACCGAATACCGTCCGGCAGATGGGGAGGAGAGCCTTTGCACCTGTGGGCAGGCGGGAACTGAATTCTTTCTGCCTCGAAGCGCATGCACGGGGCATTGCCTGTTGGGATAAAGACATCAGTCGTTATCTCTATTCTACCAGTGTACCCCGGTTATCCTTTCCTTCTGTATCTGGACGAACTTCCGGCCTGGGATGGTATTGACCGTCTTGAAGCATTGGCGCACCGTGTTTCTTCTGATCCATTGTGGATAAAACACTTCCATATATGGTTGCTTGCCCTTACTGCACAATGGTTGGGCATAACGGGGGAAAGCATGCCAATAGTGTGGCTCTATCCTTATCAGTACGGAACAAGGCTGTTTGAAATCTACCTTTGCAAGAGTTTAATGCCCGAAACCCTGTCACGTTACTATTCGGATGAAGTGGAATTGACTTCAAAGGGAAACGTCACCCGTAAAATGTCGGAAATGGGTCTGCTGAATCTTGACGAGTTCGATAAATATCCCGCTTCCAAAATGCCGTTGCTGAAGAATCTGATGCAGATGGCGGAGCTGAACCTTTGTAAAGCCTATCAGAGAAACTATCGCAACCTGCCGCGTATCGCCTCTTTCATAGGCACAAGCAACCGTTCCGATTTATTATCCGATCCTACGGGGAGCCGGCGTTTTCTTTGTGTGGAAGTGAAGGGGAAGATAGATTGTTCCCGCATTGTGCACAAACAAATCTATGCCCAGTTGAAGCAAGAGCTTCTGAAGGGTGCCCGATATTGGTTTACGGCAGAAGAAGAACATGAATTGAAGGAGCATAATAAGATGTTTCAGCGTCGCAGCATAATGGAAGAGGTGTCTTTATGCCTGTTTCCGTCCTGCCACAGCCGAAGATCGGGTTGAAATAGTGCAACGCCTGTCCGCAGCAGATATTTTCAAGGTTTTGAAAAGACAGAATCCAGCCGCCATGCGGGGAGTTAATTCGAATGCGTTTGCCCAGTTGTTGGTGCCATTGGGATTTTCCCGCTCACGTAGCCGTTATGGGGAATTATTATGCGGTCATTTCTTTGTCCGAAAATATCCCTTCCACCCGCTAACCCCCGATGAATCGGGCGTTTCAATAGTGTGGAAGGGTAGGGATACTCGCTATGAATATGGTAAAAGCTGGTTTGACTGAGGAAAACAAGAATAGATGCTCAACGGTTTTAGAGAATCTTTTTGATGAAATTCGAAACAAATGAATGCTTTTGTTGTTGAATGTGAAAAAAACGTATCTTTGCAACTGAACACGTGACATGTGATATCTTTCATGGTTTATGTCCTCTTCCGGTACCAGTAAAAATGTGGAAATTTGACTAAAAAACCGGATGAGCGTAGCCTGTATCAGTCTTGGTACGGGCTTACTCTTCCTGTTTTTAGAGGTATCCACATACCTACTGGTAGGGAAGAAGTAAGACCCGTACTTTTTTATAATATAAACCATTATAGCCGTATAGGTTGATTTGAAACTTATTTAATCAAACACTATATGGCTAATTGGCTTTCTATACACGCAGCTGCCGAAAAATACGGCGTAACTGAGGGGGGTAATCCGGGAATGGATTCGGCTCAATTATTTGACAATCTCTTCTTTAAAGAGGGATCCTTTTTGAAGATCCGGATCCGCTGGTGGATGCTGACGAACTCGATAGAGCTCTTGAGTTAAAATCGATGCAATCCTATCCTGACGATGAAACTATTGAGCGAATTCCGAGAGGGCATTTAGATTGGATTTATCAGGAGAATTCCCGATTGGCAAAAAAAGAATGATGATCTGCGGGAAGAGAATTATTTGCATGTTCAGTGGGAGGCTAAGCTAAAAGCTGATTTAGATAAAATGATAGAGCTTACCGAGCGTTTGAACTCGTTGCACCAGAAAATAGCGGAAGACTATAAGTCTACGCTCAGTAGCCGATTTGATATTTGGTCTTCTTTCTGGCATTTACTCTTCTCTAAAAAGAAATAAAGACCTAACTTGATAACTAATACCTCACCTAACCAGTATATATTGTTTTTTAATCCTTTTCATCTTGTGAGTACGGAGTTCCGTGAGGAGCTCCGTCTCTTTTGTATACCCTCCCTTTCTATTTCTATCCATTTCTCCTCCTCCCGGGAGGAGGAGTACCCCGTAGGGGGGGAGGTGGTAGGTGAGTTAATCTACCTTCCCACACGCGCACGCATATATAATAATGTACCCCCTTCTTCCTCCTTTCCCCCTCCCTTTTAAACTTATGTTCTAGAACATCCTTATCAATCAGCCATTTACGAAATTGTTTCAAAAAAGTTTCGAAAAAAAGACAGATATGTTTGGAGTGAATAGATATATCGGCTACTTTTGCACCCGCTAACCAAGAGACGGTCAGCCTTGAAATTGACATTCTGACAGAAACGGCGTAGGAACTCCAACGTTTTTCTTTCCTTTTAGGCTTTATTCCAACCAGGATACAGCGTTCTAAAAGAAAAAAGAAAGAAAAAAACTTCCGGAAATATTTGGAAGATATGCTTAAAAGTTCTTACCTTTGCACCCGCTTTCCGAGAAGAGGCTGACGCTGAGTCGGCTTCCCTGATAGAGGCGGCGCTAAGAACTTCTTCTTCTTTTATCTCCCTTTCGCAAAGAGAGACGACGAGAAAAAGAAAAGAAAAAACTTTCGAAATTATTTGGAAGATATACTTAAAAGTTCTTACCTTTGCATCCGCTTTCTGAAAAGAAAAGCAGTTTTAAAAAGAAGCGATCTTTGAAGAATTTACATAAACAATACAAGTAGTACAAGAGCAGGTGCTTCGCAATTAATAATTAAACATTAATAATTAAAGCGCAGCATCTGGGTATAAAAAAGAACCGTCAAGTAACTTATATATATAGGTAATTTGAAGACTTTTAATAAACCGAGCGTCCTGAACAGAGCAAAAACACTGTCGCGTTTTAATTGATTAATTATTAATTTGCGCAGTCACAATACTTTTACAATGAAGAGTTTGATCCTGGCTCAGGATGAACGCTAGCTACAGGCTTAACACATGCAAGTCGAGGGGCAGCATGACCTAGCAATAGGTTGATGGCGACCGGCGCACGGGTGAGTAACACGTATCCAACCTACCGGTTATTCCGGGATAGCCTTTCGAAAGAAAGATTAATACCGGATAGTATAACGAGAAGGCATCTTTTTGTTATTAAAGAATTTCGATAACCGATGGGGATGCGTTCCATTAGTTTGTTGGCGGGGTAACGGCCCACCAAGACATCGATGGATAGGGGTTCTGAGAGGAAGGTCCCCCACATTGGAACTGAGACACGGTCCAAACTCCTACGGGAGGCAGCAGTGAGGAATATTGGTCAATGGACGAGAGTCTGAACCAGCCAAGTAGCGTGAAGGATGACTGCCCTATGGGTTGTAAACTTCTTTTTATATGGGAATAAAGTGAGCCACGTGTGGCTTTTTGTATGTACCATACGAATAAGGATCGGCTAACTCCGTGCCAGCAGCCGCGGTAATACGGAGGATCCGAGCGTTATCCGGATTTATTGGGTTTAAAGGGAGCGTAGGCGGACTATTAAGTCAGCTGTGAAAGTTTGCGGCTCAACCGTAAAATTGCAGTTGATACTGGTCGTCTTGAGTGCAGTAGAGGTAGGCGGAATTCGTGGTGTAGCGGTGAAATGCTTAGATATCACGAAGAACTCCGATTGCGAAGGCAGCTTACTGGACTGTAACTGACGCTGATGCTCGAAAGTGTGGGTATCAAACAGGATTAGATACCCTGGTAGTCCACACAGTAAACGATGAATACTGCTGTTTGCGATATACAGCAAGCGGCCAAGCGAAAGCATTAAGTATTCCACCTGGGGGAGTACGCCGGCAACGGTGAAACTCAAAGGAATTGACGGGGGCCCGCACAAGCGGAGGAACATGTGGTTTAATTCGATGATACGCGAGGAACCTTACCCGGGCTTAAATTGCATCTGAATATAGTGGAAACATTATAGCCGCAAGGCATTTGTGAAGGTGCTGCATGGTTGTCGTCAGCTCGTGCCGTGAGGTGTCGGCTTAAGTGCCATAACGAGCGCAACCCTTATCTTTAGTTACTAACAGGTCATGCTGAGGACTCTAGAGAGACTGCCGTCGTAAGATGAGGAAGGTGGGGATGACGTCAAATCAGCACGGCCCTTACGTCCGGGGCTACACACGTGTTACAATGGGGGGTACAGAAGGCAGCTACACAGCGATGTGATGCTAATCCCAAAAGCCTCTCTCAGTTCGGATTGGAGTCTGCAACCCGACTCCATGAAGCTGGATTCGCTAGTAATCGCGCATCAGCCACGGCGCGGTGAATACGTTCCCGGGCCTTGTACACACCGCCCGTCAAGCCATGAAAGCCGGGGGTACCTGAAGTCCGTAACCGTAAGGAGCGGCCTAGGGTAAAACTGGTAATTGGGGCTAAGTCGTAACAAGGTAGCCGTACCGGAAGGTGCGGCTGGAACACCTCCTTTCTGGAGCGACGCTCAGTCAAAATCAGAGATTTTGAAATTAATAATTAATAATTATAAATTAAAAGCTCTCTGTACTAACAAATTAAAAGTTGGTTCTTTTGACATGCTACATAAGAACCTCTTGCACTACGCGTAGTTGTTTATATAATATATATTGAGAAAGAAGAAGCCGAGCCGCAAGGCGAGGTTGAACTCGACAGTCCTATAGCTCAGTTGGTTAGAGCGCTACACTGATAATGTAGAGGTCGGCAGTTCAACTCTGCCTGGGACTACTTCTTAAATTAGAAATTAGAAATTATAAATTAAAACGCGATGTCGTAAATTTAATTTTAAATTTTAAGTTTTTAATTAATGAAGGGGGATTAGCTCAGCTGGCTAGAGCACCTGCTTTGCACGCAGGGGGTCAACGGTTCGAATCCGTTATTCTCCACTCTGATAACAAATTTAATTATTAATTATTAATTTGTTAATCAACCGTTCTTTGACATGATGTACAAAAAAAAGTAAAGTTATAACAAGCTGAAAGTATATATCGAGCCATACGGCTAGGTAAGACTAAAAGTAAGTAAGGGCGCATGGCGGATGCCTTGGCTCTCGGAGGCGATGAAGGACGTGATAAGCTGCGATAAGCTGCGGGTAGGTGCAAATGACCTTTGATCCGCGGATTTCCGAATGGGACAACCCAATATCTTGAAGAGATATTATCCATCTTACGATGGAGGCGAACGCAGGGAACTGAAACATCTTAGTACCTGTAGGAATAGAAAATAAATAATGATTCCCCAAGTAGTGGCGAGCGAACGGGGAATAGCCCAAACCATATGTGTTACGGCATGTATGGGGTTGTAGGACCACGTTGTGGGACGAAAGTTAGTGAGTAGAATGATCTGGAAAGTTCAGTCATAGACGGTGATAACCCGGTATACTAAGCTAATTGAACCCTAGTGGTATCCTGAGTAGCGCGGGACACGAGGAATCTTGCGTGAATCTGCCGGGACCATCCGGTAAGGCTAAATACTCCCGAGAGACCGATAGCGAACCAGTACTGTGAAGGAAAGGTGAAAAGCACTTCGAACAGAAGAGTGAAATAGTCCCTGAAACCATGCGCCTACAAGCGGTCGGAGCAGTGTAAACTGTGACGGCGTGCCTTTTGCATAATGAACCTACGAGTTACTTTTTCCGGCAAGGTTAAGGATCTTGAGATCTGCAGCCGAAGCGAAAGCGAGTCTTAATAGGGCGGATAGTCGGAAGGAGTAGACGCGAAACCAAGTGATCTACCCTTGGCCAGGTTGAAGGACAGGTAACACTGTCTGGAGGACCGAACCGATAAGCGTTGAAAAGCTTCCGGATGAGCTGAGGGTGGGGGTGAAAGGCTAATCAAACTTGGAGATAGCTCGTACTCCCCGAAATGCATTTAGGTGCAGCCTTGATTTATACTAATATGAGGTAGAGCGACTGATAAGATGCGAGGGCTTCGCCGCCTATCAAGTCTTGACAAACTCCGAATGCGTATTAGTTCTATATCAGGAGTGAGGGCATGGGTGCTAAGGTCCATGTCCTAAAGGAGAACAATCCGGACCATCAGCTAAGGTCCCGAAATAATTGCTAAGTTGATCTAACGAAGTCAGATTGCTAAGACAGCTAGGATGTTGGCTTGGAAGCAGCCATTCATTTAAAGAGTGCGTAACAGCTCACTAGTCGAGGAGTTTGGCGTGGATAATAATCGGGCATAAGCAATTTACCGAAGCTATGGGATGTGCAAACATCGGTAGGGGAGCATTCTACTCAGCGTCGAAGGTGAAGCGTAAGCTTTGCTGGAGCGTGTAGAAAAGCAAATGTAGGTATAAGTAACGATAAAGGGGGTGAGAAACCCCCTCGCCGAAAGACTAAGGTTTCCTGATCAACGCTAATCGGATCAGGGTTAGTCGGGTCCTAAGGCTCAGCCGAACGGTGAGGCCGATGGCAGAACAGGTTAATATTCCTGTACTACCTTAAAGAGTGACGTGGAGACGGAGGCGTGACAGTGCCGCGAACTGACGGAATAGTTCGTTGAAGGGTGTAGATGTTGATCGGGGTAGGCAAATCCGCTCCGAGAGTCGAACCTGATAGTATGGAGCGTTCTTCTGAACAATCCAATAGTGCATGTAAACATACTCCCAAGAAAATCCGCTAAACTTAATCTTTAAGGTACCCGTACCGTAAACGGACACACGTAGTCGGGTTGAATATACTAAGGCGCTTGAGTGATTCACGGTTAAGGAACTAGGCAAATTGACCCTGTAACTTCGGGATAAAGGGTCCCCACTGCGAGGTGGGGCGCAGAGAATCGGTCCAGGCAACTGTTTAACAAAAACACAGGGCTATGCCAAATTGAAAGATGAAGTATATAGCCTGACACCTGCCCGGTGCTGGGAAGGTTAAGAGGAGATGTCATCGCAAGAGAAGCATTGAATTGAAGCCCAGTAAACGGCGGCCGTAACTATAACGGTCCTAAGGTAGCGAAATTCCTTTGTCGGGTAAGTTCCGACCTGCACGAATGGTGTAATGATCTGGACACTGTCTCAACCGTG
>VOFH01004191.1_pt1 | contig 32733 bp, 57 predicted proteins | sample 5384091 | NCBI WGS metagenome assembly VOFH01 (sample SAMN12384727, study PRJNA508395) | human gut metagenome | isolation source: healthy gut G | host: Homo sapiens
AAAGACCTGCTTGCCAGTCGTGAGATTAAACTTTATCTTTGAAAACTCTGACTTTATCCTGATGCTGAACCAGGCATCCGGTGACAGACAGATTCTTGCAAAGCAGCTGAACATTTCACCATCAGCTTTCTTATGTTACCAACAGTGGGAAGGTGAGGGACTGGTCTTTTATGGCAGTACCATTATCCCGTTTAAGGATAAATTTGATAATTCCCTGATGCTGTATGCACTGATGACTTCCAAGCCGGATGAGGTAGAGAAAGCGTAAAAACTTGGTATCGGAGAAAGAGACGATTAAAAAAATAAAAACAAAATATAGAACAAGCAGGGGATGAGCCGAGGTGTTTCCGGCAATTTTCTCTGCCGGGATAAAGGCAAGGATGGTGAGATTTGCAGGAGCATGAGTATAAAGCAGAGACAAAACCGTCAGAAGATGAGCCGTGATGGTCTTAGAGAGAATCTTCGAATAAAGAAGGAGAACGGGCTTATCTGAAAAAAGGAAACGGTTGCAGACAGCCGTGGATCTCCGTAAGAAAAAGATGGTCCCAAAAAACCATATATAGGAGATTATTGCGTCAGATATAAAAAGAAAGACGGAAGGAAAAGGAGGCATCCGAAGAAAGCAAGACGGCAAAGAGAGAAAAAAATGGTCTGCCCGGTACAGGGAAGCTTCAGAAGTGGCAGGAAAGTCTCTGGATGAATTTTCAGAGGAGATCAAAGGCAAATCCAAACGGGAACGTGTGCTGAAAGAACAGCGGAAAAAGAGTTCCAGATTATCGTTTGGCGATGAAAGTGATGGCATGGTACATGGAGCCGGTATCGGTATCCGAAGCCCTGTATCTGCCGTAAAAGATGCAGCGGTGACAGCGGCTCATTGGAAAACCCATGAAGCAGAGGACGATAATGCCGCAGTAGAAGGGCACATCGGGTAGAGCTTGCAGGAGAAAGCCTTGCAAGAAAATCCATTTATACAAGGGAACGCTTAAAGCAAAGGAGGAACAGTCAAAAGACTGAAAGAAAGCGTTCTTGATGAAGCAGAAAAAAGCAAGCTGATGTTTGAGTCTGCCTATGGAAATGAAGCGAAAAATGCGGTGAAACGGGAAGCAGAGCAGAAAAAGAAATCTGCCTTGCAAAAACTGTTTCAGAAGAAACGCTATCAGAAACAGTATCAGGCAGCAAAGCAGAGTAAAAAGGCAAAGGATGCCGTGATTACCTCGGCACAGAAATTTACAGAGAAGGCGAAAAGATGCGGTCAAAATGGTGGCGGCACAAAAACCGTGGGATTTTGCTACAGTTGCTATCTTTGATTGATCTTTGTCTTGATTGCAGCAAGTTTTACCAGCTGCAGTGCATCCCTGCAGGGAGCTTCGTCTGCCATTATTTCCACCAGTTATTCCAGTACAGATGAGGACATTTATGCCGCTGAAAATGCATACCGGGCATTAGAAGAAGCCTTAAATACGCAGATCAATCAGATGGAATCCACGCATCCGGATTACGATGAATACCGGTACCAGATTGATGAGATTGGCCATAATCCATATCAGCTGATCTCGTATCTGACGGTAAAATATGGCGGCTTTACTTATGAGGAAGTGGCAGAAGAGATCAAGTCCATTTTCCGTCAGCAGTATGGGATTACCACAGATTCTACCAGGGAGACAGTTACCGAAACAAAGACAGTCCGGGTAGGAGAATCACTGGGACAGGTTGTCACCAGTGGGTATTGTAACTGCTCCATCTGCTGTGGGCAGTGGAGTGGAGGACCGACAGCCAGCGGTGCGATGCCGACAGCCAATCATACGATCGCAGTAGATGCATCCAATCCTTTGTACCGATGGGAACCCATGTCATTATGAATGGTGTCGAATATACTGTAGAAGATACCGGAGCTTTCGCAAGATACGGTGTACAGTTTGATGTCTATTATGATAACCATGCAGCAGCTTCGCACATGGGCATCAGACCTGGGAGGCATACATAGCAGACAGCAATGGAAGCCAGGAAGTGCAGGTTACGACAACGCGAAGGAAGTAAACCGTCTGGATGTGACGATGACAAATCGCAATCTGGATACCGTGTTGAGAAGCCGCATGACGGAAGAAGAACAGGAAAGATACGATGCGTATAACAAATATTATGGCAACCGTGATTACCTGTTTGACCTAAACAGCATACCCACCGGAAGCAGTGGATTTGGTTACGACATACCGGCAGATGCTTTATCTGATCCACAGTTTGCAAAGATGATCCAGGAAGCAGAGAAATATCTGGGTGTTCCATATGTCTGGGGTGGTTATTCCCCAAGTGGTTTTGACTGTTCCGGCTTTGTAAGCTGGGTTATCAATAACTGTGGAAATGGATGGAATATTGGAAGATGTACTGCCGATGAGCTGCGGTCACACTGTTCGCAGGTATCGCCATCCGAGGCAAAACCGGGAGATCTGATCTTCTTCCAGGGTACATACAGGACACACGGGAGCGAGTCATGTGGGAATCTATGTTGGCAATAACATGATGATCCATTGTGGTAAGCCGGTGCAATATACAAGTATCGCAAGTGCCTACTGGCAGGAACATCTTTATGGCATTTGGTCGTCTGCATTAGAGGAGGTGACAGGCAGATGAACATGAAATTGAAAAAGATTCTGGATGATATTCAGAAAACAGAGGATAAGATTGCAGAGCTTCAGGAACATCTGAAGCGGCAGAATACCTTAAAACAGCAGATGGAAGATATGGAGATTATCAAATCGTTCCGTTCTATGAAACTGGACAGCCGGGAGCTGCTGGTACTGCTTGACGGGATTCAGAAAAGGAACCGTTATGATTCAGATGAATGAGGACGGCGGTATCACAGTGGAAGATACCAAGGACCCCCAAAAAGAAAAAGCGATAACAGACCACCTGTGGGGCAGGTGGCAGAAAGAGAGGTTTTAGACGATGAGGAATAAAGTGGTAAAGAAACTTCTGATGATTGCTATGGCGGTAACAATGATTTCGGGAACATCCCATTGCTACTGTTTATGCAAATGCAAATCCACCGGCAGAAGAGACAACGACAGCGGTGGTGGAAGAGACAACAACAGAAAAGAGTAAAGATACGGAGAAAGCAGAGGATACGGGAAGAGTTACCGGAGAAAGTAATAATTCTGCTTTTTCTACTCCGGAAAATGCCCAACTTGTAGATGATAAGGAAAATGATGATACCAAGCAGTTCCTTACCATTCAGACCAAAAAGGGGAATACTTTTACATGGTCATTGACCGTTCCAGCAATACAGAGAATGTGTATATGATGTCACTGGTTGATGAGAACGATCTGGCAGAATTTCTGGATGAAACAGAAAAGGACAAAGGAAACTGAAGAATCAACCGTAGTGATCCCGGAAACCACACCGGAGACTACACCCAGCAGCAGAGGAGGAAACCGAAGTGAAGAAAGAAGAGAAAAGCGGAATGAATGTGAAAGGTCTTGCAGCTATCGTAGTTGTAGCAATCTTAGGCTTTGCAGGAATCGCAGTCTATAAGAAACATGGACGCAAGTAAGGACGAAGATTATGTAAGTGAACAGCTTGAGATTTTCAGACGGTCCTTATGTAAATGAAGAGGACGATGAAAAAAGAAGAATAAGCGTTTTTAAGAGATGGAAACAGTAATAAGGACAGGGGCAGCCAGAAATCTTGGCTGCCTTTTTTGTAGAAAGGAAAGGATTATGTCTAAATTTTTAGTGATCGCAGAGAAGCCAAGTGTAGCACAAAGTTATGCGAAAAAATCTGTCCGCTTATAGGCGAGAAGACGGTTATCTGGAGGGAGAAAGCGGTATCGTCAGCTGGTGTCTAGGACATCTGGCAGAGTATGCACAGCCGGAGGAATATGACCCGAAATATGAAAAATGGCAGTTTGATGATCTGCCAATCCTTCCAGAGGTATGGAAGCTGAAAGTTTCAAGGATAAAAAGAAGCAGTTTGATGTCTTAAAAGGTCTGATGAACCGAAGCGATGTGGAATATCTGGTAAATGGCTGTGATGCAGGAAGAGAAGGAGAACTGATTTTCAGAGAGTATATGACCTTGCCGGATGCAGGAAACCAGTGAAACGTCTGTGGATCAGCTCGATGGAAGATGCCGCCATTCAGAAAGGCTTCCAGACAATGAAAAGTGAGGAAGAATACAAGAATCTCTGTATGGCTGCGGTGTGCAGGGCACAGGCTGACTGGCTGATCGGAATGAATGGAACCAGAGCATACACCACGAGATATTTGAAACGATTGGTTGTGGGCAGGTACAGACCCCAACACTTGCCATGCTCGCAGAACGGCAGGAGAGGATTGAGCATTTCCAGAAAGAAGCGTTTTATAAGGTATCGCTGACGGATGGAAAACTTACGGTAGTTTCTGAGAATATTGCAAATGAAGAAGCGGCGGATCTGCTTGCGGCGTTATGTAATGGTTCGACCGCTGTGGTCACACAGATGAAGAAGGAAGATAAAAAGCATTTCCGCCAAAGCCAGTATCTGACAGATGAGATGGGAGAAAGCACAGAAACTCTGATTCAGATGTTACTTGGGAAAATGCCTTATGCTGAAGGTCTGGAATATCAACCGGACGTGAGTAAGGTATTAAATTCAAAGAAAGTATCCGATCACCATGCGATTATCCCAACCATGGAAGTAGCAAAGGCAGATATTGGTGAACTGAAAGAACGAAACCGCAAGATTTTGTATTTGATCAGTGCCAGGGTACTGACAGCAACTGCAGATCCTTATATTTATGAGAGTCATAAATGTCAGATTACCTGCAATTATCATACGTTTTATCCTTTCATCATGGAACAGACTTGTTGAAGGTGTTAAAAACGGAGAAATCACTGCCTGTATCTGCAAAGATATGTCCAGAATCGGCAGAGACCATCTGCAAGTAGGTTTTTCACTGACATTCTGTTTAGAGAAAAGGAAGTTCGATTTATAGCAATCAATAATGGTATTGACAGTGACCGTCAAGAAACCAGTGAGTTTGCCCTTTTCTGAATATCATGAATGAGTGGTTTGTCAGGGACACAAGTAAGAAAATTAAAGCTGTACTGAAATCCAGAGGTTCTTCCGGCAACGCTCATACAAGTAATATCCCACCATACGGCTATTTGAAAGACCCAGAAAACCCCGACCATTGGATTATTGATGAAGAAGCTGCTGAAGTAGTCCGCAGAATTTATCGCATGACTATTGAGGGAAAAGGACCTTATCAGATAGCAAGAGAACTTTCAGAAGAAAAAATAGAAAGACCATCTTATTATCTTGGCAAAAAGGGACTTGGAAATCATGCAAGCAACTATGACAAAGAAAATCCGTATATGTGGCGAGGAAATCAGGTTACTACTCTGATTGCCCGACCAGAGTATATCGGAAAGACTGTCAATTTCAGGACATTCAAAAATTCCTATAAGGACAAAAAGACGAAAAGGGCAGATAAGGAAGATTGGGTGGTTTTTGATGATACACAAGAGCCTATTGTCGATGAAGAAACATGGATGCTTGCTCAAAAGTTAAGACAGAATGTAAGAAAAGCAGATCCTATGGGCGAGCCTAATGTTCTAACCGGAAAGATTTACTGTGCTGATTGTGGTGCGCCGATGTATAATCACAGGCAGCGGAAAGGGCGAGAAAGAATATACTATACTGCCAAAGGCGAAAAAAGGACAAGTTATTCCAATCCGGCAGATTGTTATGAATGTTCCACATATAATCTTGCTTATCAGAAGTATGACCGACATTGTACTTGCCACCATATTTCAACAAAAGCACTTAAAAGCATCATTCTGAAAACCATACAGGAGACTTGCCATTATGTTTCTTTGAATGAGCGGGAGTTTGTTTATTCTCTGCAAGAAGAATCGGCGATGAAAGATATTGCTGTTTCTGAAACTGTAAAAACCGCATTGAAAGAAATCAGAAGCGAGTTCACGAACTGGATATGCTTATCAGGAAAATCTATGAAGATAATGTGATTGGAAGATTGCCGGACAGACTTTTTCAGAGTATGCTTACTGATTATGAAAATGAGCAGAACGAGCTGAACAAGATTATTGAGACTGACACCGCTGATATGCAACGGATTATAGGCGGTCAAAATAATGTGGAGCGTTTTCTAAAGCTGGTTAAAAAGTATGAGAATATTACAGAACTTACTCCTGCCATGATAAATGAATTTATCGACAAAATTCTGGTTCACGAGCCACAAGGAAAAGGTGCAGACCGCACCACAGAGGTGGAGATATATCTTAACTATGTCGGGCAATTTCAAGTACCTGTGGAGCAGCATGAACCAACAGAGGAAGAAAGGATTGCTGCTGAAAAAGAGGCGGAACGACTTCGCAGAAAACGAGAATCCAATCGTAAGTATATGAAAAAGATTCGTGAGAAATCAAAAGAATTTGCGGAGCATGAGCGTATAGCAGAAGAAAAAAGTTCTGATAGCAATGTGTGTGTTGAACAGAACGTCACAAGCAAATCAAATCGGCAAAAGTGAAAGGAGAAAAATAGCATGACAGAATTGAAATCACGAATCCATGACAAAAGCAACGGTCTGGACTATGTTCTTGTGGGCGATTACTATGTGCCGGACTTGAAGCTACCGGAGGAACACCGCCCTATCGGTATGTGGGGCAGACTGCACAGGACATATTTGGAGCAGTACCGCCCTACAAGGTTCTCTGCCCTCTGTTTATCCGGCGAACTGCATACTTACCTTGCTGACCTGGACGAACAGGCAACGGAAAGGTGCAGCCTTATCATTGAGCAGATGAAACAAGCCGAGGGCGTGACCGAAACCATGAAAGCAGACAATCAGATGTTGTGGGTACAGTCCATGAACTCTATCCGTAACCGAGCCGAAGAAATCATCAGACAGGAAATGATTTACTGCTGATTTTATCAAGTCCAAAACCAACAAATTTGTATCGTAAACGAAGCGACAGGTATTTCCTTATGAAGTGTCTGTCGCTTTTCATTTATCAAACTTTAAGGAGGAAAACACAATGAAGATGAACCGGAATGAAATGGAAGCCCTTTATGCCTTTGGCTGTCCGAACCTGAAAGCAACTGTCGAGCGTTTGCGTATGGTAGCTGCCCTTGCACCCGATCCAGTGGTGAAGAAGCTGTTTTATATGCTTTCCGTCAAGCTGAGTGCTGAGGGTGTTGAAAGGTGGTATCGCTGCTTTTACTGCAAGCTGCGTGTGTTGAAAAAACCATAGGGAGGGCTGCTATGGCGAGACTTACGAAGATTGAGAAAGAAACAATCGTTCTCTTTAATGAGGGCGAGGACAAGGCAAATATCTACACCCACAACGCCGGATTGAAAAAGAGGTTGGCTGCTTTTGCTAAGAAGTACCCTGACCTTTGCCGACTGGAAAAATCCAATGTTCAAGGCGGTGTTTCTTATGAGCTGGCAAAGTCCCGTCTGTCTATCCGGTTCCTCCCGCCTTACAGTGAGGAACGCAGACAGAAAGCCAGCGAATATGCGAAAAAGCATGGGCTGAACAGCCAGCAGGGACAATGTGATAATCAGGGCTGATATGCGGTTAAAATGTCAGGTGCAGACCTGATGTTTTGACCGTTGCCTATCGCCTGTGAGGAAAGTATCGGGGACTATGGATTTTGCGGAAATGTGCGTTACAAGGCTTGAACAGGAACTCTGTACACAAAATTTTTTCTTCCATTCTTTAAGTTGATGAAGTATAATAAAATATGAAAAATTGAGGTTTTTAATGCTCGATTTCAAACAATCATTTTATATATCTGGGACTATGGAGGGCAAAATGAATATTTTTTACGAATGTGTTTGAATATAATTACACAAATAGGTCCCTATTTAGTTGTACTTCTTCTTTTGAAATATCTTGTAAATCTTCAACAAAAGAGAGCTAAAGAACGAGAGGAAGAACAGAAAAAGGGAATAATTAGGACGCATTATATAATAAAAACCGAAAAAGTACTTACTATGTTTTTGTATTGTAGGTACAATATTTTCTTTTGGGTTGCTACGGGTATGAGTGCTATTCAACAAGATGATTTTTGCCAATTGGTTTTAGTATTTTTTTATTGTCTTTAATCGGACTCATTGAACATGATTATGTGGAAACTGGAAGTGAACGGAGATGAAATCACATGGCGTTCAACTTTTGGAAGAAAGAGAACTTTTCACTTTGAAGATATTACCTATTGCGAGAGAAAGAAAGGTTCTATGCGTGTATATGTAAATGGAGAAAAATTATTTACCATTGATAGTAATATTGACAAAGAAGAATTTATGGAGGATATAAGAGAAGAAGAATCCCTGTAAAATCTTACTGGGCAAATCAGCATAAGAAAAATCGTAAATGACATAGATTTTATAACAGTACGATGTTAGACAACTGAATATGACCGTCAAAGGTCAGATGAAGAAACCGATGTATTGAGCGTAAAGCGATCATGCGTCGGTTTTTCTTATTTCATGAGCTGACAGAATTCCGACTGTATAGCGCCTGTGAGGAAAGTATCGGGGACTATGGATTTTGCAGAAATGTGCGTTACAGGTAAGTAAAAAACTACTTGATAGAGTGTAAATTGAATTGTTCATATCGGTATGATATAATTTACTGAAATGAAGCAAGAAGGTGGACTTTTGTATGAAAAAATTTTTGAAAATATTGCTAATCATTGTAGGAATAGTTTTTTTGATTTTTGCAGCGCTGATATGTATTGGACTGTTTGTTGATTATGATGACCATATTGAAAATGGTCGCTATACTTATGTTCCGGAAGAAGAAAAACAAAGGAAATGAGTATATCGAGTTTAAGTTGACAGATAATGGAAAAGACGATTCTAAACTTACATATTATAGTTCTGTCGAAGAAGCTATTTTGAATTCTCCCTTGAAAAGCTGAAAATGAAGAATTATCAGCTCCAGAAGATTTTCTTAATCATGTTGATGAAATATTGCATATATGGAATGGCAAACAGTATGATACGATTTTCTATCGAGCAGGAAGTGATAACGATCCCGTTCAAGGTTTTGTGATTGCACGCTGCAAAAACAGATAGAAAATGAAAGTACACAATATGCGTTTGTAAATGCCACACCATCTGCCACTACACCAGATACCACTTATGGGGGAGACTTCAAAAAATTTATCCATTTATCTTTAACAATAAGTGATATTCAACAAGACTTAAATCCAAATTATCCAGATACCAGATTCGTTTTTGGCTATGCACATGATAAAGAAATTTACTCATTAGAAGTAGAGGGTCAAAAGCCAGATGGAATTATAGAATATGAAGAATATGGTAGAACGATGTATATGTGGTATTATAACGATTTGGAAAGCAATAAAAGAGGCGATTGTCTGAGCTACTCAGTAGATGTGCCAGAATAATTTTTCAAATTGGCTAATCCGCCACAACTGAATATGACCGTTAAGGTCAGATGAAGAAACCGATGTATTGAGCGTAAAGCGATCATGCGTCGGTTTTTCTTTTTGCAAAATAGTTCGGTGGACTGTTTTGTAAAACCGAAGGAACTGACAGAGCTTGGGACGGGGCGAAGTCAGTTTGTTCGGGCGGGAGTACAGAGGGTGCAACCCTTTGTGCATGGGTACAGGGAATGCAATATCCCTGTGCAGGTCAAGGGCGGCAGCCTTGCCCAGTTAAGTGGCGTCTCGCCACTTAGTACTGGGTATTACTTGACGCAGAAAGCCGCAAGGAATCAGCTTCGCTGCTCTTCTCCCCTGTCGGGGAAATCAAAAAGAAAAGGAGGAACTCATGTGAAATTAACAAGACACAATGGACGAGCTGGAAAGAATGGCGTTTATAATCCGAAGCACAATGACCGCAGTTTTGACATTGCCAACAGCGAACACATTGACGAAGAACGAGCCAAACAAAATCTCTATTGGGACTGTTACAATGGCTTCCGCAATTTCAAAAATCCCGAAAAGGAAAATGAGCTGTCTGCCACTTTTGAAGATGTGGAACAGCTTTTTTATCGTCAGCGGTATCGTGATTTTGTGACCAGGCAGAACGAAAGAAATGTGAAGAACCGACACCCTGAAAGAAATAAGGAAACCGGAGATTTACTCAAAAGCAAAAAGACCTGTCCAGAGGAAACGGTCTATCAGATTGGAACGCTTGATAATCATGTTCCACCGGAATTGCTCATTGAGATCGTCACAGAATTTATGGAAATCGTAAATGAGCGTTTCGGCTCTCATGTCCATATCCTGAATTGGGCGCTGCACTTGGATGAAAGCACCCCTCATATTCACGAGCGTCATGTGTTCGACTGTGAAAATCAATATGGGGAGATTGCCCCACAACAGGAAAAGGCTTTGGAAGCACTGGGGTTTGAACTGCCGGAACCGGAGAAGCCAGTCGGAAGAAAAAACAACCGCAAGATGACTTTCGATTCAGCTTGCCGAGTGCTGCTGTTTGATGTGGCGAAAAAGCATGGCTTACAACTGGAAGAAGAACCGGAATATGGTGGTCGTGCATATCTGGAAAAACAGGACTATATTCTTTTCAAGCAAAAGGAGCAACTGGCAGCACAGGAGCAAAAGCTGGAAGAACTCACGATGAAGATTGAGGATGTGGAAGCTTTGGTGGACGAGGTTGCCGATATTGCCTATGACAAGGCGGTTGAGGTCGTTGCTGATACTGTGAAACTGGAAACGCACAAGGAGGATATTAAGCTGGTGGAGCAGTCTAAAGCATGGGTTCTCTCCCCTGAGCGTAAGGCTTCAAAGAAAGAAGTTGAGTATGCAGTGAAACGATTGGATGGAGTGATTGCCAGAATCACAAACGCTATGAAATCAACCATTGGATGGCGTGATTGCCAGAATCACAAATGCTATGAAATCAACTATTCAGAAAATCCAAACTACGCTGATGAAACCGGAGGTCAAAAAAGCCGGAACGGAGCAAATCAAGAAGAAAGCCAAAAGTTCCATTATAGAGCAGTTGAGCCGCAAAAAGAAAGAAATGGCAGAGCGTGAAGTCAGCCGGACAATTCCGGCGAAATGGAAAGGAGTCACATGAATGTATTTGAAGTTGTAAAAGAAAATGTTACTGCCCGACAAGCCGCAGAAGCCTATGGCTTGAAAGTGGGTCGCACTGGTATGGCGTGCTGTCCGTTTCACTCGGATAAGTCCCCAGTATGAAGCTGGATGAACGCTATTACTGTTTTGGCTGCGGAGCAACTGGAGACACTGTTGATCTGACAGCGAAGCTATTCGGTATCGGGCTGAGGGAAGCTGCTGTCAAACTTGCTGAAGATTTTGGTCTTAACTATGACAGCCGACAAAAAGCCCAGTATTCGCCCTCGTATTCGTGAGCCGACACCGGAACAGAAGTATCAAAAAGAAGAAAATCATTGCTACAAGGTGCTGACGGATTATTTTCATCTTCTTAGAGAATGGGAAAAGAAATACGCTCCTAAACAGCCGGATGAGGAATGGAATCCTCTGTTTGCAGAAGCACTGTATAAGAAGAACTATATCGAATATCTACTTGATATTCTTCTGTATGGTTCATTGGAGGAACGAAAAGCACTTGTGGCAGAACAGAGAAAGGAGGTGTTAAAACTTGAACAGCGAATTGCAGAACTGTCAGCAGACAGAACCATGCACAGTAGAAGAAATCCGAAACAGCTTAGAGCAGAGCGAGAAAGGTAAGGTTTATAATACTGCCGCAAATTATAAGCGTGTTCTGCAATATGACCCACTTTTGAAAGGGGCTATCCGAAAAATCTTCTGACCGAAAGAATCGACATTGTGAAGCCCCTCGGTTGGTATCGTGACAGCCCGACATTGACGGATGTGGATGTGAAATATCTGCTCCTATATTTTGAAGAAAACTATGGATTGACCGTAGAGAAGAAAATCATAGACGCAGTTGCGGTTATTGCCAATGAAAATCGTTACCACCCTGTCTGTGATTTTCTCAATGCCTTGCAATGGGACGGAACGGAACGCATACGCTTCTGTCTGCACCGCTTTCTCGGTTCTGATACAGATGATTACACCTATGAAGCATTGAAGTTGTTTCTGCTGGGTGCTATCTCACGAGCTTTTTAAGCCGGGGTGCAAATTTGAGGTTATGCTCTGTCTTGTAGGCGGTCAGGGAGCCGGAAAGTCCTCTTTCTTCCGTTTGCTTGCAGTCAATGATGATTGGTTCTCTGATGACTTGAAAAAGCTGGATGATGAAAATGTGTACCGCAAAATGCAGGGGCATTGGATTATTGAAATGTCGGAAATGATTGCAACCGCCAACGCTAAGAGCATTGAAGAAATCAAGTCCTTTCTGAGCCGCCAAAAGGAAACCTATAAGATACCCTATGAAACACATCCGGCAGACAGAAAAGACAATGTGTGTTTGGAGGTTCTTCTAATACCCTTGACTTTCTTCCCCTTGACCGAACAGGCAACCGCCGCTTCGTTCCGGTTATGGTCTATCCTGAAAGGGCTGAGGTTCATATTTTGGCAGATGAACAGGCTTCCAGAGCGTATATCAATCAGATGTGGGCAGAAGATATGGAGATTTACAGAAGTGGCAATTTTCGTCTGAGATTCAGTCCGGCTATGAACGCTTATCTGAAAGCCCACCAAAAGGACTTTATGCCGGAGGACACAAAGGCAGGACAGATTTTAGACTATCTGGAACGCTATTCCGGCAGCATAGTCTGTTCCAAGCAGCTTTATAAAGAAGCACTGGGGCATGATTATGACGAACCGAAACAATGGGAACTGCGAGAGATCAACGACATTATGAATAACGCTGTCACAGGCTGGAGGGCGTTTAGCAATCCGAGGTATTTTCCAGAGCCTTACCGCAGACAAAAAGGCTGGGAGCGTATCAGGAACGACAACGAGCCTGACAACAGCATGGATGGTTTTCAAGAAATCCCGACAGAGGAAATGGAACAGTTAGGGCTTCCGGAAGAATGGTTGAAGCAAAAATAAAAGCCAGTTGTCGCTTCGGTTGTCGAGCCGGTTGTCGGTCTGGTTGTCGGGTAAAAATCCCGAAAGCCTTGATATTGCGGCACTTTTCCCTCTCTGACAACCATGACAACCAATATTATAAAGAAAAAGGAAATAGTAAAAAGATAGTATCGCCCGATAAAGAAAAAAGGTTTTCTGATGTCCGTTGTCGGAACTTCGTTGTCAGACCTTTCCTTGTCGGGCTTTTTTCATTTAATTAGGAGGAATATCGTATGACAAATATTGTGAACAGTACACTACCCACCCCAAATAACCATTCGGAGAAAAACAAACCGGATGGAGTTTTTGTGATTAAGCAAGGCAAAACAAATTATAAAGTCAAAGTGTTTTTTGACCATAGTAGCGGTTTGACTGCTGAGGACAGATTGAAACGCATTATTCAGGCAGATGTCTAAATTACAGGACATCGGGATCTGGCACAGGAACATGCGGATCTGTATATCAGTGAGCAGTTCACAAAACCAGAGACTGGATGGATTATATGGACACAGCATCAAGGTTATATCGTTATTCTTTTTCAGACCAGCTTCTGATCCATGCACAGCATCCGGAAGCAACGGCCTGTGCATCACTGGAATTATGGAATGAAAAGATGTTCCGATGGGTAAACCGTGGTGCAAGGGGAATCGCCCTGCTTGATGAAACAGGACAGCATACCAGACTCCGGTATGTGTTTGATATTTCAGATACGCACATGGTGGCAGGCGGAAGAAGCCCTTACCTTTGGCAGATGCAGGAACACCAGACAGGAAGAGATCCTCACCCATCTGGCAGAGGTCTATGCTCTGGAAGAAAAGGATGCAGCAACTTTGCAGGATGCATTGATGGCAGTCGCAAAGGAAATGGTAATGACAATCTGGAAGAATATCTGGATGGCTTGGAATATGCTGTAGAAGGATACTTATCTGGAAGATTTGGATGAGGTTACGATCCGCAGTGATTTCCGCCAGCTTGCAACGGACAGTGTATATTACCTGCTTTGCAGACGGTGTGGGCTGGAACCGATGGAGCTTCTGGAAGAAGAGGACTTTATGCATATTACAGATTATAACCGTCTGTCGTTCTCACCTTTCTTGGAAATACGGCAAGCCAGCTCAGTGAGAGTATTCTGATTGATATTGGAAGAGACCGTACATAAAATTTCTCTGGAAGAAGCGAGAAAAGAGGTTGAAAATTCCAATGAAAGGAATTATAATAACTTTACCACGTTAATGCACGGAACTAAAAACCGGGACGCAGAAAACAAAAAAGAAGAAAATATCGAAATGAAGGAGGAACCGACTATGGAACTGACATATCATCGCAAGGGAATTACCTGTTTCCGAACCTGACCGTCGAGGAGGAAGAAGTGACGATAGGGAAATACGGGATGCTGCGGAGGACATTTCTGAAAGAACACAAGAACAGCCTGTATCAGAGCCTGTTCCTGACTGGGAAACTGAACAGTCATCTGGAGCAGATCGAGAAAGCAGCACAGGAGAGAATGGACTGCCAGATGGAGAAATTACTGGAGAAGAATCCGGCACCGGACAAGGAAGCAGATCCGATGGCATGGACAGCACACATGAACACTGATGGCAACAGCGGAAGAGAGCATCTTGACGGAATTGGTATACAGTTAGTCGAAGATACAAGAGAAGATGGATTTAGTAAAGCAGAGGAAGAGATCGCCTCTGCTTTATCTTTGCCTGAATATCCAACTGCAGATGAGCAAAGGCGGAACATCGAGGAAAGGGCAGCTGCCCTTTATGCAGGAGAAATCCCGATTCCAGAGGAAGTTGTTGATGAGATCTTACGGACAGGAGGAAACCGGAAAGCAAGCCAGCTCCGGATCATCTATAATTTCATGAGCGAACAGACACCGGAGGAATATACGGAGTTTGTAAAGCGTGAATACCGTAAAGGTGGAAAAGGCTTTCAGATTGATGGAAAGGAATATTCAGTCTGGTTTGATGAAACCGGGATGCAGATCGCAGTGGGGCATACGGTCACAGACCAGATTTTAGATAAGGCATTTTTATCATGGGAAGATGTCAGCGGACGTATCCATCAGCTTTTAAACCAGGGAGAATATGCCCCGCAGTCGGTATTGGATGCGGCAAGAAGTAATGCAGTAAAAAGAACACGCCCAGGCTCTTGCCTATATGAAAGGGGATATGGCAGAAGGGGTGGCAGAGATTGTTTCTTTGACGAGGCAGATCTGCCACATCTTCACAGTATCTATCCGGAAATCACGGATTATCTGGAAGAAAAATTGGAAGATTCACAGTGGCTTTCGGAACTAAATGAAAGACTGGATGCACTGGCAGAAGCCTATGAAATCATTCCATTATGCGTTTCCATTATTATAATCCTGTAAATATCTCAAAGCAGTTTCAGAAGTTTGCTGCGGAGATCATCCCTTATCAGGCAAGGGATGGGTTTGCCTGGAAAGAACATCCGATGTTCATTACCCAGGATGAGATAGATGCTTTTTCGCAAGGGGTGGCCCTTATTCAAAGGCAGGCTCAGAACTTATTCCTTTTATCTGCTGAATGAAAATGAAAAATCCAGAACGGATTTTATTAAGGAAAAGTATGGGATCGGTGGAAGCAGTCATGCACTGTCTGGTGCCGATGATTCACATGCAAACTATGATGGAAAAGGATTGTTTCTTGCAAGAGGTGCTTATGGGAATCCATATACGTCAATTTTATTATCCTGGAATAAAGTTGCAAACAGAGTAGCTTATCTGATCAAGAATGACCAGTTCCTGCAGGCAGAAGATTATGCTCGTATGCCGGAATATGAACGGGAACAGATGGCGAACAAGGTACTCCGCTTTTATGACCGTCTTCCGGAAGAGATGGACAGACCATTTACGGATGATTTCTTCTGGGAAAAACCAGGGAAAGAAATGGTGGCAGTTTTAGAGAATCCAGAGCAGACAGAAGAACTGTTACAGAAGATGGATGCAGCATTGGCAGTTCTGCCATTAGATTTTGAGGCATATGGGACAAACTACCAGCAGAAAACAGAACTTCTTTCGGAACTTCACCAGTATGTAGAGGGAACCTATACGATTTTTCCCGACACCGGAAGCAGAACCATCCTTTGTGGAACCATCCGGCGCCAGATGACCATGTTTGATTTCTTAGATACGAAGGCAGTGACAGAACCGACCGTAGTAGATATGTCAGATGTAGAGGAAATAGAAGAGGAAGAGGTTACTGCTGAAGAATCTATTTCAGAGAGTCAGGAGCAGGAAATAACGAAAGATTCTGAGGAACAGGAACAAAAGGAAGAGGTAACAGCTAAAATAGCAAAAGAATTGGTGGAGTCCTGGGATGAAGGTGTTTTTGCGTATCAGGGGTATCATTTTGAAGCAGTAGGGGTATTGCCGGAAGGAATAGAAGGAAAAGATCTGGTTGCACAGACCCGTTCCAATACAGAACTGCATTTATCAACCTATCATACAGAAGATTTCCCAAAGTATTCGTATGATGAGTTTTATGCAGTCAGCAATGCACCAACTGCAGACGTATTCCGGTGTCTGGAAACCGGACGCAATTATATTCCGGAGAAAATGAACTGTTTGGATATGAGGGAGAATTCCAGCCATATTTAAAACCGGAAGTAGAAAAGATTGTAACAGAACCGCATAACTTTTCGGATTCAGGATAATGACCTTGGGGCAGGCGGCCCGAAAGCAAAGTATAAGGCAAATATGGAAGCCATCCATTTGTTACAGACTTTGGAGAAAGAAGAACGTCTGGCAACACCCGAAGAACAGGAAATCTTATCCCGTTATGTTGGCTGGGGCGGTATCCGCAGGTATTTGAGGAGAATAACAGCAGCTGGGCGAATGAGTATCTGGAATTAAAGAATACCTTATCACCAGAAGAATACAGTGCAGCAAGGGCATCGACCTTAAATGCTTTTTATACGTCCCCGACCGTGATCCGAAGCATGTATGAAGCACTGGAAAATATGGGACTGAAACAGGGAAATATTTTGGAACCGTCCTGTGGTGTCGGTAACTTTATGGGACTAATCCCTGAGAGTATGAGCAAAGCCAATATGTACGGTGTAGAACTCGACCCGGTTTCGGGAAGGATTGCAAAACAGCTTTACCAGAAAAATAAGATTGTCGTGCAGGGATTTGAGGAAACCAGTTATCCGGACAGCTTTTTCGACTGTGTGATAGGCAATGTTCCGTTTGGAGCGTATCAGGTCAGTGACCGAAGATATGACCGGCATCATTTATGATCCATGATTATTTTATTGCAAAATCCCTTGATCTGATCCGTCCGGGCGGCGTAGTTGCTGTGGTAACTTCCAGTGGAACGCTGGATAAGCAGAATCCGGCAGTGAGACAGTATATCGCAAACCGGGCAGAACTGCTTGGAGCTATCCGATTACCGAATAATGCGTTTCAGAGAAATGCCAATACCAGTGTTGTTTCTGATATTTTGTTTTTCCAGAAAAGGGACAGGGCATCCATTGAGGAACCGGAATGGTTAAATCTAAAGGAAATACCGGAAGGCTATTCGGTTAATGCTTATTTTGCAGAGCATCCGGAAATGGTGCTTGGTGATTTTACTACAGAAAGTACCCAGTACGGAAAGCAGGAAGTGACCGTAAAACCAAAAGAAGGCATTACCTTAGAAGAACAGTTAAAAGAAGCGATTAGGAATATCCATGGCACGATCAAGGAACTGGAACTTTCGGATACAGAGCTGGAGGAGGATGTTGTCTTTATCCCGGCAGACCCGGAGGTAAAGAATTTTAGTTTTACTGTAGTGAATGATGAAGTCTATTACCGGGAAAACTCTGTGATGAACCGCATGGAGCTTCCGGCAATGACAGCGGAACGTGTCAAAGGGATGGTGAAGATTCGTGATATTACGAATGAACTGATCCAGTGCCAGATGGAAGAGGGAAGCGATGAGCAGATCACAAAGCTGCAGGGAAAACTCAATGAAGAATACGATACCTTTACTGCAAAATATGGTTTTCTCAGCAGCAATGCCAATAAGCGGGCATTTAGTCAGGACAGTAGCTATTGTCTTTTGACTTCTCTGGAATTTCTGGATGATAAGGGAGAACTGAAACGGAAAGCGGATATTTTCAGCAAGCGGACGATCCGCCGGGCAGAAACGGTGACTTCTGTAGATACTGCCAGTGAAGCTCTTGCTGTTTCTATCGGTGAGAGGGCAGGTGTTGACCTTTCCTATATGTCACAGCTTTCCGGGAAAACAGAAGAGGAGCTTACCGAAGAACTGGCAGGGGTAATTTTAAGAACCCGATCGGTGAAAAATGGGAGCCATCAGACGAATATCTTTCTGGAAATGTGAGGGAGAAACTGCAGATTGCCAAACAGTTTGCCAGAAAATCACCCGGAATATCAGGTGAACGTGCAGTATTTGGAGCAGGTACAGCCAAAAGATCTGGATGCGTCAGAGATTGAGGCAAGACTTGGGGCAACCTGGATTTCCGAGGATTACATTACACGGTTTATGGCAGAGACATTCCATACTCCAAGATATTATGTGGGGACAAAATTAAAGTCCAGTATGCAGAAGTGACCGGACAGTGGAATGTTATGGGAAAGAATGTGGACAGCTACGGAAATGCTCTTGTTACTTCCACATACGGAACACAGAGAGCCAATGCCTACCGCCTTTTGGAAGATGCCTTAAATCTCCGAGATACCAAGATTTATGACACGGTACAGGATGCCGAGGGAGAACACCGGGAATTAAACCGGAAAGGAAACGATGCTGGCACAGCAGAAGCAGGAGCATGATCAAAGAGGAATTTAAGGAGTGGATATTTAAAGACCTGCACCGACGGGAAGATCTCTGTAAGATCTATAATGAACGATTTAACAGCATCCGGCCACGAGAATATGATGGAAGTCATATTCAATTTGTTGGCATGAATCCGGAGATTACCATGATGCCGCACCAGAAAAACGCGGTGGCTCATGTATTGTATGGGAATAACACCCTTTTGGCACATTGCGTAGGAGCAGGAAAAACTTTTCAGATGATTGCAGCTGGTATGGAATCAAAACGGCTGGGACTCTCACAAAAGAATCTTTATGTTGTGCCAAACCATCTGACCGAGCAGTGGGGCAGTGATTTCTTACGACTTTATCCTGGGGCAAATATCTTGGTGGCAACGAAGAAAGACTTTGAGCCGGCGAACCGAAAACGTTTCTGTTCCCGTATTGCGACAGGGGATTACGATGCCGTGATCATCGGACATACACAGTTCGAGAAAATCCCTCTTTCCAAAGAACGGCAGATTGCCATGTTGGAACAACAGATCGCAGATATTACGTTTTCCATTGAAGAAGCAGCACATCAGGCAGGGCAGAATTATACCATCAAGCAGTTGGATGGAACAGCAGGAAGGACGTATTCTCCGGCAGGGAAACCGGAATAAGCAGGTGAAAATCTATCGTTATGTCACGGAAAATACGTTTGACTCGTACATGTGGCAGATTCTGGAAAATAAGCAGAAGTTCATTTCTCAGATCATGACTTCCAAATCACCTGTCCGCGCCTGCGATGATGTAGATGACACTGCACTGTCCTATGCCGAAATCAAGGCACTGGCAACGGGCAATCCCTACATCAAGGAAAAGATGGATTTGGATATTCAGGTCAGCAAGCTGAAGCTGCTGAAAGCTAATCACACCAGTCAGATTTATAGTCTGGAATCGGATATTGCGCGCCGCTATCCGCGAGAAATTACCGCGGCAAAGGGTCAGATCGAAGCACTAAAAACCGATATGGAAGCGGCAAAACCGCTTCTGGCGCAGGATAAAGATCACTTCTCTATGGAAATCAGCGGCAAGGTGTACACCGAACGCAAGGAAGCGGGTGCAGCCATTATCGAGGCTTGCAAGGCTTTGAAAGCGGCTGGTACCGAGGGCAGAATCGGCAGCTACGGTGCGTTTGAACTGCATTCCCGGTTTGACAACTTCGATAAGGTGTTCCGTTTGTCCATCAAGGGCGCATGGAACTATTCGATGGAAGTCGGCAAAGACCCGCTGGGTAATATCCTGCGCGTTACCAATGCACTGGCAGGTATCGAAAGAGCATTGCCGCAGGTGGAACGCAGACTGGAAACCTTGGAACAGCAGTTGGCGCAGGCAAAGGAAGAAGCCAAACGTCCTTTTGCGCAGGAAGCGGAACTGGCCGAAAAATCTGCGCGTCTTGCGGAGCTAAACTCTCTGCTCAACATGGATGACAGAAAAATATATTGCGATAAAGGAAGATATGAGTAATGTCCAGACCATGAAACCGGAGTCCATGAAGGGAGCCACGCATTGCTGCATGACCGGGAGGTAATGGATGCGGAAGGGGTCTTAAAAGACCGGACAACAAAGGAAGTGGAAGCAGAAAGTATCGCTTACATAGTCTGCAACCATTTTGGTCTGGATACTTCAGAATATTCGTTTACTTATATTGCCAGCTGGTGTGAGAGCAGGGATATGAAGGCATTGAAAGCGTCTATGGATACCATCCGAAAAACATCTTCAGAAGTCATTGAGAATATCGAGACACAGATGCACGAGCTGGAAATGGAAAGACCAATCCGGGATACCTTCCATAAGGAAGATTTGATCCTACATCTTTCAGGCAGCATGGGTTCCGAGTTTACTTATGATCTGATCGAAAATATGAGCAGGGAACAGTTAGAACAGAATGTGGAAGAATATGTCAGCCTTCTGGAAAGTGGTGAGATAGAGGAAAATGAGAAACCTCTGGAAAGTTTTCTGGAAGAAAAAGGTGCTGCCGTCACACCACTCTATGACAGCAGTGGGCACGGAGAGAACTATCCGATTGATTTTTATGATGTGGAGTATGATGCTGACACAGGAGTTACTTTTTTTCTGACCTTTCTCCGAAAGAGCAGGCAGAGATGATCGTGCAAAAAGCAGAGTTTCCGAGACATATTTTTTCAGAAGAAGAAAAGGCATTTGTAAGTGAATATGCAGAAACCTTTCCCCGGACAGGTGGACAGACTGAATGACCTGGTATGGGACATGAGGAATCTTCGATGAAGCCGGTTCAAAGCTGGTGTATGAAGTGATCCAGGCAGCAAGGGCGAACTTTCCCAGCGAAAGAGCCGGAAATTGCAGAAGAAACAGCCATGCAGTATGCCCACCGTCTGATTGAAACGGCAGAAGCTGCAAATACAGGAAATTTCACAGATTCCCAGAGAAATCTTATTGTGAATTTTGCATATAAGATGGATGATAAAGACGAAGTGCTTGGACTGGTGAACCGTATGATGACGCAATCCGCAGACCGGGAAGTGAATATACGAGAAGCCTTATGAATGAAATACAGGCACAGATGGATAATTTTCCGGATGGAAGGGTTGGTTTTACAGAAATGCACGAAGCAGGAATCCGACTGGAACACATGTATCCTCTTGAAAAAAAAAACAGGGCAGTAGAATTGTATCGTGAGGGTGCGGAAGTTTTTCTCTTACATGGAAATCCAGACAATCCAGAGCAGGCAGGACAGATTCTTGCAGAAACAGAAAATGCGATCCTGGGGCATGACGGTATCTTTGGTATTACGGAAACGGAATGGGAAGTACATAAAGAAAGAGAAGCAGCGATAGCCAGACAGGAAAAACTGGAACAGGATAGTGCGGAAAAGATTGATGAGACACTTCTTCTGCATGGAGAAAGCAGAAGGTTTGCCATTTATCAGATGGATAGTGGAGATGAGCATACTTATCAGTTTATGGGAATAGAATCCGCAAAGAGTCTGGGCTATACCATTGACGGAAAGGATTACCGGATGGTTTATGCAGCACCGTGGATGCCAACGATCACGTTAGACAATATATTTGAACGCTTTAATATTGACCGACCGGAAGATTTCCGTGGTCATTCCTTATCGGTAAGTGATGTGATCGTGATAAACAGGGGTGCAGAGATTACAGCCTATTATGTAGATTCTTTTGGATTTCAAGAACTTCCAGAATTTGTCCAGCAGAGAATGAATATGCTGGAACATAATTCCGTCAGGCATATCCGCCAGTTTATAAAGGAACATTGAACAGGCAATGGGAGAACGGGATGTAGATGCCTATCTGAATTCCAGAAAGTTAAACCTGACTGCAAGAAGGCAATCGAAGAAGCTATCCGGGAGAATTTTGACGGACTGCACTTAAAGCAGGATGCGGCAAAAGAAGTCTGGAACGCTTCGGGGAAGAACGTATGAATTTTGTTATGGCAAATACCATCCGTGAACTTTCCCATGATGGAAGATTTTCCAGACAGAACAAAGACTGGGCGGAGCATATCGAAGTCCCGGAAAATATCAGCCGGGGCAGAAATCTGAACCTGGATTATGTGGGGAATCGAAAGCCACCCGGCAGTTTTAGATGGGTTTTATCGACATGGCAAGAGCTGAGATCCGGATGCAGAGGATAGAACAGGCGATAGGAGAAAAACGAAGTGACAATCACGGCAGAGACAAGAGGATATGAAGCAGAAGGACATAACGGGACATGGCATACGGTTGATAAAAAGGAATATGCTGGGGAAAAGTTTTTCTTAATGGAACATGATGAATTTGGCTCCGATGTGGCTTGACATTATCGTAGCAGAAAATGGACAGCTTGTAGCGGAGGACTTATGGAATGGATTTGATGCAGGAGCGTTAGAAACTGTATCAGAATATCTGCAGGAAAATGGAACAACACTTTATGACTTGATGGAATTCCCGAAAGATTCTGTTGTAACACTGCGGAGTGGACAGACACTTACAATCGAAGAAAATACAGGCAGTACAGAAAGATACCTGGGAAGAAACGATGGCAGGAAAAAATGAATCTGGAACGGATGTCCGGTTTAATTTCCATGCAGTCAGTGGACGGTGCAGCTGCCGGAAGGCATAAAGTTAAAAATGCCAGAGATTCATTACGTTGATAATTTTTATGTGATGGAAGATGTAAATGCAGAGGGTGTAGTAAAGTAAACCGGTATGAATCACTGGATGAAGCGATGCAGGAATATTTACGCCTGCCAAATCATCAGGAAAAAGTGCTTGGTATCCAGAATACGGAAACAATGCAGGAAAGCATGGATTTTATCCGATGTGAAAACGGGAATAGATCGGCTGACCCATGCGTATGAACAGATTGGAGGGTGGCTGAATCCAGAAATATATGAAGCGGTAAATAAAATGGAAAATATGCTGGACTGGAATGAGGTACAGATTGCATATCAGATTGGAAAACAATACTTTACAATCCAGACCGCAGAAGATGGCTATGATTATACATTTTACAATGAAGATTATCAGGAGGATGATGGAGGAATCTATGACAATCCGACAATCTATGTAGATGAAGCTGCCTGTGATATTTTGGAAGATAAAGGGTACCATTGAAGACGCAAAAGTGGATTATGAAGAATTGATGGCAGATGTGGGAAGAAGTTCAGGAAGAACAGATGCAGCGGATACAATTAGAAAAAAACTGCCCGGCAAGTATTTTTGAAGGATTTCGCAGGAAGAAGCACTGCAAACCTATGAGGGAATCGCAATGCAGTTTACCAGAGCAAAGGGTATCTGACCATACAGGCAAACAGAAGAAGGATATTTTTATTTTTATGACTCTGATCTGCACGAAATCCATTCAATGATTATGACAATCCAAAAGTATCCATTCAGAAAGCTACTTATGAAATCTTAAAAGTGAAAGAATGGATGACCTGGAAGTGTCAAAGTGGATTATAAGGAATTTGAGGAAATGACGATCCAGCACTCAAAGGATTTATTACAGGAGGGGGAACTTCGTGCGACTTCTGAGATTGGAAGAAATGAGGTTGCATTGCAGTCTGAGCAGGGCAGAAGTGGAACGAGGTGTCTTATATCACGCACAGGGTATTTGGAAGATATGGGATTAGAAAATGAAGTAGAGCTACTTGCAGCAAGGGTGCATGGTTCCAGAAGCAGAGAGGAACTTTACAGAGATGATTCTGACCTTGATGTGGTGCTTTCTTATCGTGGCAATATCCGGGAGGACAGTTTCTTCAACGAATTAAATGTTCATGGTATAGCAATGGCAGGTATTAAGGTGGACATCAATCCTATCGCAGAAGAAAGAATCACTCTGGCAGAATATATGAAAGAGTCAGAAGCCTATCTTGATCAGAAGGAAATCGAAAAGCTGGCGGTGGATTTAGATAATTTCAGCTATGAATATGACGCTTATGAATATAAAGATACCGTTGAGAACAGGGAAGAACAGGTGGAGAAAATCACAGAGGACATTCTGAATAAGAAAAACAGAGTGTTTAAAGGACTGGTTGGTTGAAGTATCGGAAGAATCTGATATAGACAGTGATGTGATAACTGCCCGTTCACTGCTTTCCCGTCTGGAAAAAGTAGAAACCCTTTCTATCTTTGACAGACAGCCAGAACAGGAACAGCCAGAAGCTACGATCAGTTTTTATGTGGCAGAGTGTATGGAGTTTCCGGTCATGGGAGAATACCATAATAATCTTACTCTGGAAGAAGCGATTAAGATTTATGAAAGTATTCCGGCAGATCGAATGCATGGAGGCAAAGGGATTGGTTTTGATCTGCAGGACGGGGATAAAGATTATTCTGGAGAGTACGAACTGATGTGTTGGGACAGAGTAGACAGGGAACTGATAGATATGATTCCTCATTATAAGGAAAGCCCATTGGTACAGAAAGCGATCAACGATATGGAAAAGTATCTGAATGAGAAACATGGAAAGGTGCAGGAAGCAGGAGAGACTGTGGAAGTGAAACAGGAAGTTCCAGAAACACCAGTCAAGAAAGAATCTGTATCAGTAGAACCGAACCAGACGCAAAGAAAGAGCCTGTAAAGGGCGAAAAAAGGGAACTGAAAAATCTGTGCTGCAGTCGTTAAAAGACTTCCAGGCAAGGGCAAAAGCACAGGAACAGAAAAATAAAGACGCAGAAAAATCCAAAGCACGTAAGAAGGGGAGGTAGAATTATGATGGATCTGGCAATGAACTTTGATACAGACGAATGCTTAGTGACCGCAATGTTTGATAAAGGCAACCGAAATGATACGATGGAAGCCATCGACAATATCATTCCATTTCTGAAAGGGGATGCGGATATGATCGGGCTTGTCTGCAATACTATAAGAAAGCTGTTCTGCATGAGCGATGAAGGCTATGAGATTTTTCTTATGGATCTGGAAGATTATAAAGCGGAACTGGAAGAGGAGGACGAGGACGAGGAATGAGAACAAGTCAGTGTGCAGTATATCAGGTAAAAAGAAACACCAGAGTATCGTGATGTTCGTTTCCGTTCTTATGAAAAGCTGAGAAGCGAAGGAAAGAGCGTCAGCATTGAGAACTATCAGCAGGTGTACATTGGAAGGATCCAGCCGGGGAAACTCCGGCTGACATTAAACTCCGTTTACAGAAGCAGCGACCGAAAAACTTCAAAGGTCATTCCATCGGTTGTAGCGATGTTCTGGTAATCACGGATGGGAAAAACCACAGCCTACTATATTAATAAAGATGGATTCATTATCGTTCCAGAATTTTCACAATCAAAAGTTCCTCTGATACCAGACTTTCCATTGATACAACCGGATATGAAATCGAAGGAAAGAAAGGAACATGGCTTGCCCAGGATTATATTTTGATGAACGAGAAGAAATGGTTTCTGATGGAACATGAAGAGTATGGGACAAGAGCCGCCTATGTGATTCTCAGTGAAGATGGAGCAGTAGTTATGAATGACTGTTACAATGGCTTTGATGAAGAAGCCAGACATAACATTCAGAATTTTATGCAGCAACAGGTAGCAAAAGAACAGGAACAGCAAAGACAACAGCAGGTGCAATCACAAATGCAGTCTAATCAGATACAGCAGTCACCAGAACAGCAGAAAAAGAAACCAGAGCTGGCAAATTGGCAGAAGGTCATGGACAATGGAGAATACCTTCGTAGTGCAGAGATGGCAGAAGAAGCCAATTACAACATGATTGATGGACTGATGAACAATACTCCGAAGAAAAAAGATAAAAATGCTCCCGGAGATCAGTATTGAAACGACTTCGCAAGCATCAGCAAAAGATAGCCAGTCAGGGAAAAGGACAACCACAGCAACAAAGAGCAGTGGAAGAAGAGATGGAAAGGAAGAAGAAGTAATTTTCAACGGAAGTGGTATTGCTACTTATGTGGCAGGGCCATTTTGTTGAAAAAAGAAATCAGTGCTTATAATATATGATAGAGGTGGTAAATCAGTTTAATTTTACGAAGGAGAAAGTATATTATGCTACGAAATCTATTCATATTATTGACAGCTATTGTTATGGGGCTCTTTACTATAAATTCTCAATATCAAGAAGTAAAGATGCACAGAATATGGCAGTTTCTTTATGAAAATAACTTTTTTGGTGTTATACTTATATTGGCGTTCACCAGGAAAGAGTTTATTCTTATAGGAGATTTAGCCTTTGGTGGAAGAACTTCAGTAATGGTTCTTGTACTTATTGAAATTGCAGATGCTTTTATTGATAGAAAGAATAATTCTACACAAGTGAATAAGAAAGAACAGTTTACTGCTAGTAGGGAAAGGCAAAGAAGAAAATAATCTTTAGTTGGTGATAGTTATGGTGGAACTAATGGAATCAAAATAATAAGTAATGAAAGGAAAATATATGGAGATTAGTATGCAGAAAATATTTGAATGTTTAGAGTCAACGGTAAATAAATCAATATTAGAAAAATTTCAAAACTTTTTAAAACAGTATCCAGATGTGGACAAATGGTTTATGTGTAGTGATTATTGTATAGGTGATAAGAACAAAAAAATGATGTTATTACGTTTGTTATATACCCATATATTTTGAACTTCGATGATTGGAAAAAAGTTATAAATAATTTGCAAAAAAGGATTTAAAACATACTCGACTTGTATCGGATCAATTTTGCCAATTTTGAATCAGGGATATTGTTTTTCTTTTAGTTTTATATTGCAAAAGAAAAATTATTTTGATGGATGGAAAAGAAAAGAAGCAGGGGATATGTTGATACAAACATATATAAATTTAACAGAAAATTGGCAGATTACTACACCAAGTAATGCAGAAAATTATAAAGAGATGAATAAAAAACTTCAAAAACTTAGGAACGAAAGTAGAAAGAAAAAATTTTTAACTATTCATTATTTGGTAGAATGATGACTATATGTTTTTTTGGAAGGATATTTATCCTATTTGTTATTAAGAGAACAAAAAACATAAAATTATTTAGTTGGTTATCCGATAGTGCTATTACAAATTGGAATGATGAAATATATCAGACGTTTTATCATATAATTTCGCATTGTATAATTGCAAGCGAACAAGGTGAGGAGTATCATAGGATACAAGAGGTGTATTTAGAGAATATCAAAGAAGAAATATTTTATGATGAGATGAATCAGTCGCAGATCCAATATTTACATTTGCAATTTTGATTATATGATGGTAGTGTGACAGGTGATAAGCAATGCAAAATGATGGAATGCAATTTCAAGTAATAATTACATAATAGGAATTAGTGTTGAAGAAAAGGAGAGCTCAAATTTGCCATTCAAAAATGCTACCCATAAAAATGCAGGTCAGTTTATAAAAAAACTGACCTGTTTTTAAATTCTGTTCTTTCTCAATCTGCTGTTCCTGCTCGTGACTCTTCCCAAGGATTATATCAATATTAGCGGAAACGGTACGAAGCTCCCGTTCATAATCCCGGTGGTTAGAAAAATTTTCCCGTTGTGTATCTCGCAATTCAATAAGCCGGTCTTTTTCAGCATAGAGGGCTTTCATAGAAGGAATCTTATTTCTGGCGGATTTTTCTTTTCAGTGTTCGGAGAGCTGTATCATAAAAGAGAAAGCTCTGCCCGGTGTTCTTCGTAAAATTTATCCTTATTGCGGCTCTTGCGGTAGTCGGCATATACGTTTTTTGTATGTAAGGTACTGTCCGGTAAAATGTATTTGCTCATTCACATCTTTAAGCTGCTGTTCTGTATTCTTTAAAGATTTTCTGGCGGCATTGGTCTGATCAGATGCCTGGTCAAGTGCAGTATGGAAATCTTCAAGAGAGTCATATCCATGTTCCTGTATGTAGGCAACCGTCTGAGCCATCTGTCTTCAAATTGGTGAGCTTTACTTTTTGAGCATAGGCTCCACTCTGCTGTGCTTTAATACAGGTTTGCAGATCTATTACAAGCCGGAGGTTTGATTTTATGAAAATGAATGGTGCAGGGATAGCAGAAGCATCAGGGAAAGTGCTGTCTGTAAATCTTTTGTAGTATGCTGTAACTTGCGGTTCTTCAATTTTCATTTTCCTATCAGAGAGTGATTTTGCATTTTCCTTAAATGTCTGTAATAGAAAATCCTCTTCATATCGTGTTCCGAGATTACGTCCAGTGATATATTTTTTTCTGCCTGGATGAAGATAGCTGTACCGGTTTCTGCTGATCTTGAAGATGATATGATATTTTTTATCGAGGATTTGTGCAAACTCTTCTGGTGACTTGGCGGTGCTTGCAGCATCATCAATAGCATCCTGGAGAAACTGTTTCTCTGTCTGATAGCGAGTCTCTTTTGGAGTGATGCCGTCTTCAAGCATTTTCTGGTTGAGCTTATCAAGTTTTTCCTGTCCACGACGCTGTGCCCAGTATTCTTTTTCCGTGATTTTCCTTTCAGCAGGAGAGAGCAGATCAACTTGATGCAGACCTTCTTTCTGGCACATGTCCATAACATCTTGTTTTAAGTGAGCAAGGTAGGCTGTGCTTAGGTGGTGTTTATATCCGGCTTTTGATTCACAGTCAAATTCCATATAGGGTTCTTGGGGTACGTCATATTTCCGAAGGCTGTTGATCACAATATGTACATGGATATTGCCACTTTCGTTGTGACCATCTGTATGTGTGCAGACTAAAAGCCTGATGACCAGAAAAGTTCTTCTTTGCAAAAGTCAGTCCCAGCTGCTGTGCCCGTTCACCAGTCAGTCCACATTCATCTCTGTCTTTCGGGTCAAAGCTGATAATGTAATGATGAGACTTGATCTCATTGAACTTTTTATATTTTATGGTAATAGCTGTTTAGTTCCTGACATTCAGATGCAAAAACTAAACGGATCGCAGTTCAGACCATCAGATAATATTCATCTCGTAATATCATATGTCCCTCATCATCGAGGATTGGCTTTTGGGTGTATTCATTATGCTGGAAGATGAGATACAGTTCAGATTCTCCATAGTCAGCATTTTTTGCTTGCGATATGTTTAATCACTGCCACAGAAATCACCTGCCATTCTCATCACTTCATATTTCATTTCATAAATATCCCGGAGATGATTTTTTTATTTCTGTTCTCATTTCAGAGGAGATAATGCCGCCTTGATTAAAATATCTGGCAATCTGGTTGAGGTTGTTTCCTATCTTTCCAAATTCACCAATCAGCTTTTTTATTTTTTGACATCTGCAACAATCTCAAATTTAGTATTGACCTGTCCCTCCATAATTTGTTTTCGCATATATTCGAAATAGTCATGTTCTGCCTGTTCTGCCATTTTCTATAATAGAAAATTCAGTGTCAGTCAAGCGGATTGTTACCCGGTGTTCCGTTTCATATCAGATTCTTTTTGTGGTCGTGTCATTAGATACTCCTTTCTGCATATAGGTTCCACACAGGAAAGAAAAAATTACAGCTTGCTGTGAAGGCAAGTGATGAAGAATCATCACGCTGTGACCATGGCAATGGGAACCAATACGCATATCTTTGATTGCGGTCGAGGGTATGGGGAAACGAAATCCCCATCAAGTTGCTAAGGCAGAAAAAATCGGAGGGTTTTGTCTGACATTAGCGAACCTTGCTCTAAGAGAATACTTTCCCATAATCATGCGTGGGAGCTACCAAAGGACAGGCAAAAATATAAAAGTGAAAATGCATCTGACATTTTGCCCTCTGCCACCTGTGATTAGTAGAAAAAGAGTAATTACAGGAGGTAGTCAGATGGAAAATATAGAAATGCCTACACTGGAAGAATTGCAGGAGATGGCAGCAGTGGACATTCGTACCGTAGATAAAAACACATTAGTAGACTTGGATGATGTGGAGATTCATACAGAGCTTCCGCTGGAAGAAAAGGATTGCGGATTATATCCATCAGGTGAGAAATCCATACTGCCATATCTCAAATGGAATGATTGTAAAGATCAGTTTCGCCAGGGAAAGATACGTTGGAGGAATGTTTGAGCAGATGTATTTCAGCAGAAAAAAGTTTTAAAAATTTGAAAAAAGGTGTGGCAAGAGACCAGAAGTTATGTTTAACATGGATGTGGGTCAAAATTTAAAGAAGCATCTAAAGAGCCATGAATTTCTTGGTTTACAGCTACAAAGCGAGTAAATTAGAGGTTGATGGCTTTATGTATTTAAAAAGTCAAAATTCATTTTAGCAGCGTTATATATGAGACTTTCCAAAGATGATGGAGATAAAGTGGAAGCGATAGTATACGCAATCAAAGAAGTTTGCTTCGTGACTTCGCAAAGCAACATAGTGACATTACACTGGTCAAAGAATATGTTGACGATGGATTCAGTGGTACAAATTTTGAGCGTCAGATTTTTCAGAGAATGTTGGAGGATGCAAGAAATCATAAGATTAACTGTATCATCGTCAAGGATTTATCCCGATTAGGTCGAAACTATATTGAGACAGGAAGGTATCTTGAAAAGATTTTTCCGGTTTTGGGTATTCGGTTTATAGCAGTGAATGATCACTATGATAGTGCTGATACGACGAACGATTCAAATCAAATCATAGTCCCTTTCAAAAATTTAGTAAATGATGCGTATTGCAGGGAAATCTCAATTAAAATCCGAAGTCAGTTAGATATAAAAAGAAAAAAAGGTCAGTTCATCGGAAATTATGCAGGGGTATGGGTATTTCAAAGATCCGGAAGATAAGAATCATCTGGTAATTGATGAATATGCTGCAGAGATTGTGCGGATGATTTTCAATATGAAGATTGATGGATATAGTGCAAAGAATATTGCAGCACGATTGAATGAAATGGGAGTGTTGATACCAGCAGAATATAAAGAGCGTGTGGATTTAATTATAGTTCAGGTTTTATGGCAGGAAAAAAGCCAAAATGGGATGTATCTTCCGTTTTAAGAATTTTTAAAGAATGAACTGTATACCGGAACAATGGTGCAGGAAAAACCAGAAAGATTAATTATAAAGGTCAAAGGCAGAAGATAGAGCCGGAGAATGGATCAGAGTAGAAGGCACACATGAGCCGATAGTTTCAAAGAAATATTTGAATGTGTGCAGAAGCTGATGGAGTGGATACCAGGACGTGCCAGAAGAGGCTTTTTTATGTGTGTTTCTGGTTTGCTTCGATGTGGAGACTGCGGACAGAACATATGGTTCGCCGGACTGCAACGAAAGAAAGAAAAAAATATTTCTATTATCATTGTTCTACATACAAACGAAAAAGGGATGCAGTTCTCATAATATCAGTGATATAAAATTGCGAAAAAAAGCAGTTCTGGAAGCAATCCGAAGTCAGGTAGCATTAATCATAAAAGCGGATGCGATTATTGAACAGATAGAGAATCTGCCACAGCAGCAGTTTGGTGTGAAAATATTGGATACACAGATGAAGGCTCTCTACAAAAGAAATTCAGAAATATGAAGAACTGAAAGCAAATCTGTATCAGGATATGTAATTGGACAAGATTATTTCCAGAGAAGAGTATCGGGAAATTAAGCAGACCTTTTTCTAAAAAGATAGTTACAGCAAAAGAATCTCTGAAAGGACTGGAAGAGAAAAGAAAAGGGATGCTGTCCAATGAAATGCGGACACAGCAATGGGTGACAGAGTTCAAGCAACACAGAAACATACAATCGTGGAGATTGAAAAAACGGTAGTGATGCTGATTGACCGGATTGTTGTGTACAGGTGCAGATAGAATAGAAATTCATTTTAATTATGAAGATGAAATTTCAGAATTTGTCAAATATGCGTATGCGAACAGTGATCTGGTGCGGAGAAAGGTTGGAGAATTATGAGATGCGTAAGTTATACCCGGACAGTTTCCTGTACGGAGAGTGGAGAAATTCCAAAAAAAGATATTATCAGTCAGCAGAATCAGAGAATACAGGACTACATAAAGAAAAGAGGCTGACACTTGGAAAGAAATATTCAGACCGTCGAAAGGATGCGTTTGAGGAAACAGCATATTTGCAGATGAAGATGGATGCCATTGCAAGAGAATTTGATTGTGTGGTGATGGATTCCATGTTTCGATGTGGAAGAAATTTAATGTAGCAGCGGAAATGCTGAAAAGTATGTTTGTGCCGGCAGGAATACATTTTGCGGTAGTGGAAGATGATTTTGTTCTTATGATGCTAGTAAAGAGGAAATTTATAAGTATCTGGATGAAAAGGCAACAGCTTATAGAAATAAATTTTTACTACAGACCAGATACGAAAACATAATGAAACGAAAAATTTACCCTAAGTACGGATTCAGATATAAGGAAGGAAAAATGGAACTGGAAATTGATCCAGAGGTGGCCGAGCATCAGGAGAGTATTTGAGTTAATCTGTGAGGGACATAGTTGTAGCGAAACGGCAAAGATACTGACAGCAGAAGGTATTGAGAGT
>VOFH01003353.1_pt1 | contig 32694 bp, 50 predicted proteins | sample 5384091 | NCBI WGS metagenome assembly VOFH01 (sample SAMN12384727, study PRJNA508395) | human gut metagenome | isolation source: healthy gut G | host: Homo sapiens
AGTATGTAGCTGTTGCCCAGTCGGAATCATCGGAGATATTCTCACCGGCAGCTGTGATCCAGCCTGTGAGCATTCTTCCATACATATCAAACGCGAACTTCTTTCCGCCGATATCAGCGATCTTTACAGTATCGCCTGTTGTGCGGAGCGCACGTCCATTATTGTCGAAGTAGTACCAGCTTGCGTCGCCGACTTTATCGTCACCCTGCCAACTCGGGTTTTCAAAGGAAACGCCAGCCGTTCTTTAACATCTGGCCGCCGTTTCTTAAGTAGTAGTAGTTTCCGTTGTCCTCAAGAAGTGTGTTGCGGACCATATATCCGTCAGAGCCGAGATAGTAAGACTCGCCGTTGTCAGATCTCCACGCGCTTGTCACGTTGTTGCCATTATTGTCAGTGTAGACCCATTCGCTGTTTACGGACTTCCAAGCAGCAAAAAAGAACTGAATGAAGCACCCAGAGCGAGAACTGCGGATGCGGAAAGTACTGCCAGGCAGAAATTTTTCTTTTCTCATTTAATTTTCCTCCTCATAGAAATTGTAACAGCAGCCAGATCGTTGTTTTCACGGCTGCTGAAAAATTCTCAAATTGTTTACATATTCTATTATACCAGAATTCCGATTTATGACAATGGTATTTTCCCTTCAACTTGTGGTAAATGTGTGGCAGGGGAATTACAAATTGTTTAAGAAAACGTACGGATCAAACTTTATGATGAAAGTGATCGATCCGTACGTTTCGTAGCTTTTTATTTTATGATTTCAGGTAATCCGACGCGTCCTTTAAGAAGCTGGCGATGATCAGCAGGATCACGAACGCTACCGGGAACGCCGCGATGATGGACACGTTTCTGCAGGTTCGCCATGGAGCTGTCGGAAATACAAGCGCCATTGGCAGCAGGATCAGCATGATCGCCCAGAAGGCCTTTACGGCGTTGTGGGGCTCCTCATCGCCTGTGATCTGGCGGTAGGTGCAGGAGGAAGCCACAAGGGCGATGGAGTCGAAGCTGGTGGCGTAGAAGGCTACCATGGCAACGATCAGAAGCACAAGGACAAGTGGCGCAAGCGGCAGTGTCTGGATGATGGGGATGATCGTTGTGTAGAGATCATTTCCGGCGGCGTAGATCGCCATCACGTCAAGTTTTCCGCTCACCTGGAGTCCGAGGCGGTAGTTTCCTAAAATAATGAAGCTCAGGCAGGTGGCGCTGACGCAGCAGGCATATCCGCCGAGGATCGTCTGCCGCACCGTTCTTCCGCGGGAGATGGATCCGATAAAGAACGGAGATGCCACGCACCACACCATCCAGTAGGCCCAGTAGAAGATCGTCCATGTCTGCGGGAAGGAAGTGGTCCGCTGCGGGTCTGTGAAGGTTGCGAGGCCGAGGAAATTCTGAGCAAGATTTCCGACAGCCGCAAAGCCTGTCTCCAGAATATACAGTGTCTCACCGCCGAGGAACAGCACATATGCGAGCAGGGCAAAGAACAGATACATGCAGGACTTTGCAAGAAGGGAGATCCCCTTCATGCCGTGGAGCAGGGCATATGTGTAGAAGACGCAGGTGACGCCTAAGATCGCGATCGTTATCCATTTGGAGGATGGAAGGTGGAACAGGGTCGTCAGTACCTGGGACATCAACGGAGTCGCCAGTGCAAATGTCGTTGTGGTTCCTGCGAGGAGCGCAAGAGCGCCAGAAGGTCGATGAGCTTTCCGGAAATCCCATCTACCTTGTTTCCGAGCAGCGCGCGGCAGGCTTCTGAATATTTCTGCTTATGACAGCCTCACATGAAGCATAAAAGCCGAAGGAGACGGCGAGTACCAGATAGAATGCCCACCGGATCGGACCCCAGTGGAACAGCGGGTAGGTGCTGGACCAGGTCTGCATGGAACCGAGCTCTGCGATATGCGGATCGTTCGCGTAAAGGATCCATTCACAGAAGGAGTAAAACAGGATATCGGCTGCGAGTCCGGAGGTGAACATCATGCTCGCCCAGACGAAGAGGGGATATTTTGGCTTTTCATCCGGTTTCCCGAGGCGGATCGTACCGAATCTGGAAAATGCCAGATACAGGGATAGCAGGAAGACAAAGAGACCGACGGCAAGATAGAACAGGCCGAAGGTATCGCCAAGGATAAAACGGATCGTGTCGAGAACGCTCTTTGATGCATCCGGCATCAGGATGAAGCAGACACAGAGCGCCAGGATTGCAAGAAACGGTACGATCACAGTGACCCAGTCGATCCGGTCTTTTAATGGTGTTTCGGAATTTTTGGAACTCATAATTTGAAACCTCCTACGATGTTCAAAAATTAAATATTTATCAAGATATTGAACATTATAGCACTGTAGGAGGGAGAATGCAAGGGGAAATGATACGATTCTGCCACGGCCACTGTATTATACAACCCTTTCAGTTCAGAATTTGCCCGTCTCCCTGCACGGGAACAAGGACCCGGCGTCAGTTCGGATCATGGGAGAATGGAATGTTTGCGTTTTTCCCTGCGATTCGGATAAAATTGATCGTCAGGAATGTCACACAGATTATCCAGCCGAGACCGGAAAAAGAGAGCAACCGCGGTGAGCCCCATCTTTCCGATCATGATGGCGGAACAGGTCGCACGGAAAATAATGTGTAGGGTTGTTCCGCAGAAGGCGATGACCATGTAACCCTGTCCTTTAAAGTATCCCATGTAAGCACTTCCTGTAAAGCAGAATATATAGAAAACAGAGATCAGTCTTATATAACTGTTTCCGTAATAGAGAGCCAGCTCGTCTGAAGAACTCAAAAACAGCCGGAGTGCAGGATTGGAACCAAAGAACATGAAAAGGAGATCACCACACAGACCGTCCAGTTTAACATCAGCCCCCAAAATAGACTTTTTTTTTCACCCGGTCATGATTTCCAGCCCCAAGATTCTGGGAGACCATGACGGAGACCGCATTTCCTCCGCTGTCACCGAAGGAATTCGCGAATCCCTCAATGCGGGTCGCTGCCGTATAGGCAGCGATTCCCGGTGTTCGAGTGTATTGACACTGCCCTGAACAAGAATCTTTCCGATATACAGGCTGGAGGCCTGAAGCGCCGAGATGAGACCGTAGCGCAGAGTGTGGATCATAAGATCCTTATGAGCACCAATATCTTCTCTGCGGCAGAGCAGTCCCGGATAAGTATCCCGCAGATACAGAAAACAGCAGATTGCGGAGAAAAAAACTGTGACAGGATCGTGGACGCGGTCAGAGAAGCGTGGAACTTACAGAGAATGGAAAAGAATTCGTTCCGGTCGCGGAACGCCTGTTGACACTTTACAGGGAGGCGGAGGAGATACCGAGAAGAAAGAAAAGTCCGCTTCTGCGGGTCAGCACAGTGAACAGCATTGCTTTTTATCTGATGCCGGCTGTATTGAAAGAAATGATGTCCGCTCGGGACACCTGCAGCATTGAATTTAAGACGGGGCGTTCTTCTGATATTTATGGGTATGTGGAAAATGGAAGTGTTGATGTGGCTCTGGTCTCGGATCTTTTAAATTCCAGAAGAATAGTTCCGTTCCCTGTGTTCAGGGAGCCGTTCGTGTTTGCCGATGGTTTCCGCCGGATGCAAATCCTGAGTCTCACAGCGGATAAGATGGAATTTCTGGAATACTTTCTGAATGGAAAAAAATGGGCGGTGATCCCGCTTCTTGTTGCAAGGCGATTCAAGAGACAAGACGTGTGGATCTGTCCGATGGAAGGCGGACCGGAGGACATGACGATCTATGGACTCACAAAGAGAACCGGATGGATGATCAGATCCGAAGATTTTTCAGTGTGTGAGAGAAGAACTGCAGATGATCGATGGGATAGAACTGTTTTCAGGAAGATAAAGAGATTCTGGTCGTTCAGAAAAATTTACAATTAAATTTCAGACAGGAAAAGAGCCCGGCCACCGGAACATACCCCTCAGGATTCCGGTGCGGGCCCTTTTTCAAGAGTTACAATCTATGATCCCAAATTGGATCTTACAGGAAGTTCATAAATGTCGTAATAATAAGTGCATTGAAGAAATCGATGAACAGACTTCCTACTAACGGCACTACGAAGTATGCGGTCGGAGCCGGACCATACTTTGCGGTGATTGCCTGCATGTTTGCCATAGCGTTCGGTGTAGCACCCATACCAAATCCACAGAAGCCGGATGTCATAACGGCTGCGTCGTAGTTCTTCCGAGAAGGTTGAATACTACGAAGTAAGCGAAGATTGCCATGAGAACTGTCTGTGCCGCAAGCATTACGATCATCGGAAGTGCAAGCTCTGCAAGCTGCCATAACTTTAATCCCATCATTGCGAGACCAGGAATAAGGAAAGAGAAGCTTCCGATCGTGCTGATCTCTTCCATCGGGATATCTTTGTGGGTTGCGTCAACAATGTTACGGATGATAGCACCAACTAACATTGCGCCGATGTAGAACGGGAATGTCATAAACTTGTTAAGGAATAAAGAAACGATCGTGCCGGCACCGATTGCGATTGCAAGGTATAATGCGCTGTCCAGGAATCTTCTGGAATCGATCGCGCCGGTAACTTCGTTCTTATCAACTGTAACCTCATCACGGCCGGTAGCAGTCTCTGTGGACTTTAAGTTCAGGGAATGGATACGACGGTAAGCGAGCGGTCCGCCGATCATACAGCCGGCAACAAGACCGAAGGTTGCGGATGCGATCGCAACCGCGTTAGCGCCTGCAACACCAGCTTCCTCAAGAACCGGTCCGAATGCACCTGCGGTACCATGTCCGCCGACCATCGGGATGGAACCAACCGCAAGACCAAGTCTCGGGTCGAGATGGAAAGCACCGGCAAGTACAGCGCCAAGGCCATTCTGAAGAGCAACCATGATAATGGAAACTAACAGGAATAAGAGTACCTGAACGCCGCCCTTCTTTAAGAGACGGAAACATGCGGTGTAACCAACACTACAGAAGAATACAGTCATGAAGAAGGACTGTAAAGTGTTGTCGAAAGAGATTTCGAGGATTCCTGCGGATCTTAAAATCAGGTGAACAACTGCGTAAACAACGCCGCCGACAACCGGCTCAGGAATACAGTATTTTGTTAAGAATGGGATCTTGCTTACAAGGAAACGTCCAAGAAGCAGAACGAGAGCAGCAACTGCGACTGCCTGATACATGTTAAGTTCAATTTGTAACATAGTTTTTTATACCTCCATACCTTTTATGGTCAGAGTATAAGAATGTTCCTTCAAAAAAATCCTAAAGTTACAAAAAGTTACAAAAATTACTTAACAAAAATTGTAAATTCTTAACAAGATTTCTACGTGTAAGAGTTGAAAACATGTGAAAAGTTCTGAACCCAAAAAAATACGCCGAAAAAGATATTCCGGCGTATAGAAATTAATATGTTTTAGCGCTCTGCTTCCAGCATCAGCCCGTCAATAAACTTTTTGATGCTGACCTTCCCCCTGAGGAGCGCTTTCCTCTGAGATAGTCCATCTCCGCCTTCACATCCTCAAAGGAGAACAGGGTTCCGGAGTACAGGGTGTAGGTCTCGTTCATGAAATCCTCGATTCCCATATGGGCGATATTGGACATTCCGGCTGCGATGGTACGGCGGATCCGCTGCTCCATATTTTTCGGGGGAATCACTGACCGCCTCGCACATCTGCGACACACTTAAATTGGATACAGGAATATGATTCTCGTGAAGATATTCGCAGATCTTTATGATATCCGGACATCCTTTTTCTCCGGACATGCCGACGCGGTTTAAGATGTATTTTAATTTCCTGCCGTAGTCATCTGATTCCGGCTTCGTTCCCTTTGGCATATGGTCGATCTCGTTCATGAACATCCGGCGGATATTCGCCAGAGTGTGTTCATTTGTGATCTGCTGTTCCACATTTTTTAATACGGAACGGACCTTGATCAGGTTGATCGGCTTGCTGATAAAGAAGTCGATCCCGGCGCTGTAGGCCTTGCTGATCAGCTCCTTGGCGGACACCTGGGAGATCATAATACATTTGACCGTGGTGTTCACAGCCCGCAGCTCCTTTACAAATTCAACGCCGTCCTTTACCGGCATGAAAAAGTCGACGAGGACAACATCAGGCTTTGCCCGCAGCACGTCGGACAGGTTTGCTGGCTCTCCGCCGCAATCGCCGCAGATTTCTCCGAGTCCCTGTGTCTCGATGATGTCTTCTAAAATGTTGATGACGGACAGGTCGTCTTCTACTATATAGATTCTCATAATTCTTCCTCCACAAGGGAAGCCGCCGGAATCACAACGGTAAAGGCAGTTCCGCTGCCCTGCTCCGATCTCACTTCGATGGTTCCCTTAAACTGTTCCTCCACGGTCATTTTTACCCCATAAAGGCCGACACCGCGGAAGATATTTCCGGTCTTATGGTCAAATTTCGTTGAATATCCCATTTTAAAAATGTTCGGCAGATGGCGCGGTGAGATTCCCGGTCCGTCATCTGTGACACAGAAGATGTAGTTCCCGTTACGAAGGTGCTCTTCGATGCAGATCGTGCCGATCTTCCGGTCGGATTCGATGGCCTCAATGGCATTGTTGACAAGATTTTTTAACACGGCCATGAGTTCGTAGTGCTCCTCGGTCATAAAGTTGTCCGAGCATCGGAACCCAGCTGGATATGGACATTTTCGCCTCCAGCATATGGTAGGTGGTGTCTTCAAGGATCTTTAAGATATCCTGAAAGCTCATCCGTTTCTCATCGTATTCCTCGGAGATCTCCTCCTCAATTCCCTGAATGATCCGGATATAGTCTTTCTTGATCTCGTGGACATCCCGCGCGATGGAGAGTGACATGTGCTTCATATCATCCGGCACGTCCATCTCGTTTAACTTCTCGTAGAGCTTATAGGCGTTCGCCATGACGGATTCGATCTCCTCGGAATTCTTCCGCATGAAGTAGATCTCATTCTTTAAGCCTGTAGTCATTAAGAACAGGCGGCGGTAACGGTTCTCGTGCTCTTCGTTTTTAAAAGAGTCCGGTAGTGACTTTCCGCCATTAAGATCAGGCTTGTGAGGAAAGTCCGGAACAGGGCGATCAGGAGAAGGTATCCGGCCTTTTCCGGTGTCATAGTGTGGAGTGAGCTCTCTGAGATACAGAGTTCCACCAGATTCGATCCAAAATCTGCAAAAAGACCGCCGGAAATAACCGGCTGAAGGACACGGTATGTTTTCCGGGGATCATGGCGTTAAAGATGATCCCGTAGCAGAAATAGAAGACCGCGTTTGGAAATAAATTTTCCGCGGATGTTATGAGATCAGCACCGCCGTTTACCGCTGCAATCAGTCGGAACAGAAAAACGATCACTGCAGTTACCGAACAGGTCATCGTCGTGGAAAGATTTTTTTCCCAGCGTCATTAAGAGGACCGGGAGCACGATAACGGAAGAAGAGATACGGAAATTATATACAAAAGATTCCAGTAGAGCTGGGATACGAGGGCGACGATCGCTCCGATCAGAACCATGCGTTTCAGATCCCTGACGCTCTTATTTTCATTTATCATTCGGTATCCCCTCTGTGGCTGTTCGATAAAAATCAATAATATAATGATACGTTATTGTTAAAAAAAAGTCAACGGAGCGAGGGTTAAGATATTTTTGTAAGAAGGCTCAAAATTGTGAGAAAAAAATAGGGCGAAACTTTATTTTTTGTGTTGTAAGATTTTCGGTATTCGATTATAATATAGTCATAGGGGACAGACACCGTAAGGGGTTTTCGGTGCTGTAAAAAACGAAAAAATGAGGAGGATACTGACATGAAACCATACCGCGAAATGTCAAAGGAAGAACTTGCATCTTTAAAGGAGCAGCTTGAGGCTGTGTACAAAGAGTATCAGGGAAAAAATTTAAGCCTGAATATGGCACGTGGCAAGCCATGTAAGGAGCAGCTCGACCTTTCCCTTCCGATGATGGATGTCTTAAACAGCTCCAGCGACTATATCTCCGCTGACGGCGATGTAAGAAACTATGGAATCCTGACCGGTATTCAGGAAGCAAAAGAGCTGATGGGAGCTATGATGGATGCTCCGGCTGAAAATATCGTTATGTACGGAAATGCCAGCCTGACATTGATGTTTGATACGGTAAGCCGTGCCTGGACACATGGTGTTTGCGGAAGCACACCATGGTGCAAACTTGATAAAGTAAAATGGCTCTGCCCGGTTCCGGGATATGACCGTCACTTTGCCATCACCCAGTACTTCGGTATCGAAATGATCAATATTCCGATGACAGCTGATGGTCCGGATATGGATCTTGTTGAAAAATATGTAAATAACGATGAGACCGTAAAAGGCATCTGGTGCGTTCCGCTTTATTCGAACCCGTCCGGACAGTCTTATTCCGACGAAACAGTAAAGAGATTCGCAAACTTAAAGCCGGCAGCAAAAGACTTCAGAATCATCTGGGATAACGCTTACTGCGTACATCATTTACACCCGGATCATCCGGATCATATCCTTGATATCCTCTCCGAGTGTGCAAAAGCCGGAAATCCGGATATGGTATATAAGATCGGTTCCACAGCGAAGATCACATTCCCGGGCTCCGCTATCTCCGCAATCGCTACATCCAAGGCGAATATCGAAGATATGAAGAAACAGATGAACGTACAGTTTATCAGCCATGATAAGATCAACCAGCTCCGTCATGTGCGCTTTCTTCAAGAACCTTGATGGAATCAAGGCTCAGATGGCAAAACATGCTGCGATCATCTGCCCGAAATTCGAGGCGGTTGACGAGATCTTAAATAAAGAGCTTGGCGGACTTGAGATTGGTAAGTGGACAAAACCGAACGGAGGATATTTCGTTTCTTTCGATTCTCTTGATGGATGCGCGAAGGCGATCGTTGCCAAGTGTAAGGATGCCGGTGTTGTCATGACAGGCGCAGGTGCAACCTACCCATACGGCAAGGATCCGCATGACTCAATATCCGTATTGCTCCGTCCTTCCCGACACTGGAAGATTTAAAGCTTGCGGCTGAGATTTTCTGCGTATGCGTAAAACTTGTAAGTATCGACAAGCTCCTTGCTGAATAAGGCGGGAAAAACGTCAGACAGGCTGCCGGAGAAATAAAACCTGAAATGATCGTAAAAAGAGGGACTGACAGCCGAATTACCGGCTGTCAGTCCTTTACTTTTTTTGCGTTGGTATACTAAAATGAAAAAAGACTATCGAAAACGGTAGGGGAATCCTTGAAAAAATACCGGAAAAACGTTTTGACAGCGTGCTTCTGGAAAAGGACGGAAATGTTTATGAAAGAAAAATTGAGAAACTGAAAAGCAGCCAGGGGAATGGGGAATCCAAGGAGATACAGGAACCGGCGAATGGAACAGGAACAGCAAAGAAAAAGTCCGGTCTGGCCCGCGAGGGGATCGCTTACCTGATCTTCGGTGTCCTGACAACAGTGATCGACTATGTGATCTCAAATCTTCTATATTATATATGGAAGATGGATCCGGTTCCTGCTCAGACCATTGCGTGGGTGGCTGCGGTGCTGTTCGCTTTTGTGACGAATAAGTGGTGGGTATTTGAGAGCCATACGCTGAATCCGGGGAAGGTATGGAGAGAATTTGTTTCATTTGTTCTCTGCCGGGTAGCGACCTTCCTGTTTAACCTCGCTGCCCTGTTTGTTATGGTGGATCTCATGAAGATGGAGTTCTTTCTCTGCAAGCTTCTGATCTCGGTCGTGGTCGTGGTACTGAATTATGTGTTCAGCAAGATCCTGATTTTTACGAATGACAAAAAAGAAATGACCGGATCAGATCTTGAAGTGCGAAATACCTTTTGCGTAGACGGAGGAGTTTTACGGTATGACAGAAATAAAAGAAATTGATGACACAGTCCGGGAAGAAATACCAGAAAGAATCCCGGAAACGTGTAAGAAGAAACGACGAACGGTGCCGGTGCTAAAGCCGAGAGACGGTCTTATGATCGCGTTTTTTGTCCCGGTGCTCGTTATGATCTGCATATTTGCCCAGAGAGGGATCTTCCCGTTCGGCGAGAGGTGCTTTCTTAGGACGGACATGTATCATCAGTACGCCCCGTTCTTCTCGGAGTTCCAGTATAAGCTGCGGACCGGTGGAAGCCTTCTATACAGCTGGGATGTGGGAATGGGTGTTAATTTTGCGGCTCTTTACGCATATTATCTCGCAAGCCCTTTAAACTGGCTGATCCTGCTCTGCCCGAAAAAAATTGATCATCGAATTCATGACAATCATGATCGTCATAAAGATCGGACTTTCGGGACTCAGCTTTGCCTGGTATTTAAAAACAGCACAGTAAAAACTGTATTCTGGGTGTCGGATTTTTCGGGATTTTCTACGCGCTGTCGGGATATATGGCGGCGTACAGCTGGAACATCATGTGGCTGGACTGCATTATCCTGTTCCCGCTGATCGTTTACGGACTGGAGCGTCTTGTGAGGGAACAGAAGGGAATGCTCTACTGCGTGACCCTTGGGCTTTCCATTTTGTCCAACTACTATATATCCATCATGACCTGCCTGTTTCTGGTGCTTTATTTCATCGCACTTCTTATTTTGGAAGAACCGGGACCGGTAAGAAAATACGCGGAGAGCTGCGTGAGATTTGGAATCTACTCCCTGCTTTCCGGTGGACTCGCGGCGGGAGTTCTGCTGCCGGAGATCTGTGCGCTCCAGAGCACGGCATCCGGCAACTTTGATTTCCCAAAGGCGTGGACTTCCTATTTCCCGATCTTCGACATGATCGCCCGCCATATCGGAAATGTGGAGACGGAGATCGGCCTGGACCACTGGCCGAATATTTACTGCGGCGTCGCGGTATTTTCTTCTTTTTTGCTATATCTGGCATGTAAGAAGATCTCTGTGAAAGAAAAGGCTGTGTACTGCGGACTGCTGCTGCTCTTTTTTGCAAGCTTTTCCATGAATGTGCTGAATTTTATCTGGCATGGATTCCACTATCCGAACAGCCTTCCGTGCCGACAGTCCTTCATCTATATCTTCCTGATGCTGTTTATCTGTTTCCGGGCTTATGCGCATCTGGATGAGACACCGAAAAAAAATATGTTGCTATCGCGTTCTGGGGAAGCATCTGCTTTGTACTTCTGGCAGAAAAGCTGGTGACACAGGAACATTTCCACTTTATTGTCTACTATGTGGCGATCATCTTCCTTGCGGCTTACGCGGGACTGATCTACCTTTATAAAGGAGGAAGGCGGGCCTTGGCCGGATTTCTGGCACTGGCGCTGGTCTCCATGGAGGCAGCCATCAATACAACCGTGACGAGTGTCACGACCACGAGCCGTGAATCCTACACTGCGGATAACGAAGAGGTCCGGATCTTGAAGGATTCTCTGGAACCGGCATCGGATTTCTACCGGGTGGAGAAAAAGACGAGAAAGACGAAAAACGATGGCGCATGGATGAACTTCCCGTCGGTATCCCTGTTCTCCTCAACGGCAAATGCGGATCTATCGAAGGTCTTTAAGAAGCTTGGATGCGAGTCCTCCACGAACGCCTACAGCATCACGGGAAGCACACCGCTTGTGGACAGCATCTTTTCCGTAAAATATGCGCTCTATTCCGATGCAGTGTCCAACACGGAGCTTATGATGTATTTGAGGGAGAGCGGCGGGACATATCTCTATGAGAACCTGTATACACTGCCGCTGGGCTTTGTTCTTCCTTCGGATATTGAGGAGAACTGGCAGTATGAGATGGATAATCCCGCGGAAGTACAGAATGATCTGTGTCTGGTCACAGGGGCAGACGAAGTTCTTGTAGATACAGGCGGAACAGTGAATAAAAAATACGTTCACCTTCACACCGGATATGACCGGGGAATACTATGTGTTCGTTCTGAATAAGAAGGTGAAGAACGTGAAAGCGGATCTGCCGTCGGGTTCAAAGTCATTTGGCAATGTAGACCGCGGATATCTTCTGGAACTTGGAACCCTGTCTCCGGGATATGAAGTGAAGCTCACGGCGGATGAGGCGGGTGAGCAGCTGAATGCCATTGCCTACCGGTTCTCCGAGGATGCCATGATTCAGGTTTATGACCGTCTGAACCGGATGCCGATGCATCTGACGAGCTGGAAGGACACGAAGCTTTCCGGAACTGTAACTGCTGACCGGGCTGGAACGCTCTTCACATCGATCCCCTTCGATAAGGGCTGGACTGTGAAGGTAGACGGGCAGAAGGTGGAGACGAGGGAAAGCGTTCGGCGCATTCCTTGCCATCGATGTGGGTGCAGGGGACCATGTGATCGATTTTTCTTATTTCCCGGAGGGATTAAAGACTGGCGGCCTGATCACAGGCGGATCGATCGTGATCCTGATCTTTTATGGTTTTGCGCAGAGAGATGGAGAGGCGGAAAGCCAGGGAAGAGGCAAGAAAAATTTGGAAAATGCAGAGAAAACTTGAAGAAGAGTCTTCGGACGACGATCCTGAGTTTGAGGAAATTCCGGATATTGATGACGAGGACGCCTTAGATGACCCTGACGAAACAATTCCGGATGAAATCGAAGAGGATGAGAAACAAGAGTTTTCCGATGAGTATTTAGGAGAACGAAGAGAAGAGTCACAGGATATCGATCGAGATAATCAAAAACTATAAATCATATAAAACAGACAACGGAGGAACAGACATGAAACTTTGGGGCGGAAGATTTACGAAGGAAGAGAACCAGTTAGTACACAATTTTAATGAATCCATCTCCTTCGATCAGAAATTTTACAGACAGGATATCGCGGGTAGCATCGCCCATGTGACGATGCTCGCGAAACAAGGGGATCCTCACAGAGGAAGACCGTGACGCGATCATTGCCGGCTTAAAAGTATTCGTGAAGATATCGACAACGGAACCTTAAAGATCACAACGGAATCCGAGGATATCCATTCCTTCGTTGAGGCGAACCTTATCGAACGGATCGGAGATGCCGGAAAGAGACTCCACACCGGACGAAGCAGAAATGATCAGGTCGCTCTTGATATGAAGCTCTACACAAGAGACGAGATCGATGAGACAGATGCCCTGTTAAAGGGACTTCTGGAAGTTCTCTTAAAGCTCATGGAGGACAATCTCCACACCTACATGCCGGGATTTACCCATCTTCAGAAAGCACAGCCGGTAACTCTGGCTCACCATGTAGGCGCTTACTACGAGATGTTCCGCCGTGACAGGGACGTCTTGCAGATATCAGAAAGCGCATGAATTACTGCCGTTAGGATCCGGTGCCCTGCAGGAACCACGTACCCGTTAGACCGCGAGTACACAGCAGAGCTTTTTAGACTTTGACGGACCGACCTTAAACAGCATGGATTCCGTATCCGACCGGGATTATCTCATTGAGCTTCTGGCAGCACTCTCCACGATCGCCATGCATTTGAGCCGTTTCTCCGAGGAGATCATCATCTGGAACAGCAACGAGTACCGTTTGTTGAGATGGATGATTCTTATAGCACCGGAAGCAGCATTATGCCGCAGAAAAAGAATCCGGATAGCGCAGAGCTGATTCGCGGAAAGGCCGGCCGTGTTTATGGTGCCCTGATGTCCATGCTGACCGTCATGAAGGGAATTCCGCTGGCATACGATAAGGACCTTCAGGAAGACAAAGAGTTGACCTTCGATGCCATCGACACCGTAAAGGGCTGCCTCTTACTCTTCACAGGAATGGTATCCACGATGACATTCCGCAAAGATGTGATGGAAGCCAGCGCAAAGAACGGCTTTACGAATGCCACAGATGCTGCGGACTACCTTGTAAACCACGGCGTTCCGTTCCGTGATGCCCACGGGATCATCGGACAACTGGTGCTTCTCTGCATCAACGAGAACAAGGCATTAGATGATCTGACTCTGGAACAGTTCAAGTCCATCAGTCCGGTATTCGAGGAAGATATTTACGATGCGATCTCCATGAAGACATGCGTGGAGAAACGTGTGACCATCGGCGCTCCGGGTGCGGAGGCGATGAAGAAAGTCATTGAGGTTTATAAGAAAGAACTGAACGCTTAAAGTTGACATTGCAGAAAAAGGCTTTCGGACCACTGAAAAATGTTTACATTTTCTCAGTGGTTTGAGAGCCTTTTTTCTATAAGGGCGACGCCGACGCTTTTTGTCGGATGCGCAGCATCCGGCAAGAAGAGAACAATGTCAACAAATCAGAATAACGAACAGCCGCCAAGGACGATACCCCAAATATCGTTCCAAGGCGGCTGTGCGTTTAAAATATCGCGTTATAATATAATGAGAAGAAAGTTTCGGGAAGAGTTGGTGCGGCTCTTCCTTCCATTCGTGTATTATAGCATGGTTTGTCTGGAAAGTAAAATGGTTATGAGTAAATAAAAGTGACAAATTATAATATTAAATATTAATAAAACTTAATATTTTGGAACGTCCAGGCATATAGGGCGCAAAATACCGTTTGTGCCCAAAATCGTAAGATGGTTTGATAGAATTGTAAAAGCGTCCCTGTTTTGATATAATAAATATAAATATTAACATTTTGGAACGAAACAGCATGAAATGAAGATGCTCACGCAAAAAGATATCGAACATGTTGGTGTTGCGGCACAGAAAGGAGAATAGAACATGACGTTTCTTGAAATTGAAGCGTTTTTTGAAGATCGCCCAGTGCGGAAGCTTTTCTGCGGCGGCAGAAAATTATATATCACACAGCCGGCTCTCGGCCGCCGGATCCGCGCACTGGAGGAAGAACTGGGCTATTCCCTGTTTATCCGGAATAAAGGAGTCCGTCATGTGGAGCTGACAAGACAGGGGGAGAGCCTTTGTTGGAATTGCACACCGCTGGCAGGCACTTTGGAATGAGACTCAGGAGGAAGCGTTGCTGAGCAATGAGAAGAGTTTTTATGTGGCCAGTGTCGGAAGCCTCCTTGCATTCATGCTGCCAACGGTGTTTCAGGAATTTATAAAGGAATACGCCGGAATGCAGCCTCCATGTGACGACACTTCATTCGAGTGAAGCTTACAGCTATGTAAACAACAAGACGGTAGACATCGCCGCATCTTCTCAGCCTCTTTGATGAGCTCATCACGGAAATCAGGATGAGCAACTGAGATGATTGCCTCAGCCTTCTGCCATGTAGAAAGACCCTTTACATTTACCATACCATACTCTGTAACTATATAGTGAGTGTTGGCTCTTGTGTCAGTAACGACAGAACCATCTACAAGAGTAGGACGGATACGTGAGTGAACTACGCCCTGCTTGTCGGTGAAAGTTGAAGAGCAGCAGATAAAGCTCTTTCCACCGTTTGACATATAAGCACCGAGAACGAAATCAAGCTGTCCGCCGGCACCACTGATGTGCTTTGGTGCCTGGAACACTCGGAGCTGATCTGTCCGTAGAGGTCAAGGTCTACACAGTTATTGATTGAGATGAAATTGTCAAGTGCGGCAATATTCTTGATATCATTTGTGTAGCTTACCGGGGCACTCATGAGCTCAGGATTCTCATCGAGGTAATCGTACATCTTCTTGGTTCCGGCACCGAAGCCGTAAGCCTGACGATAACGGTCGATGTTTTTCTTTGCTCCTGTGATTTTTCCGGCCTTTGCGATGTCAACGAATGCGTCAACGTACATCTCTGTGTGTACACCGAGATCCTTGAGGTCTGACTCAGCGATGAGTGAGCCTACTGCGTTTGGCATTCCGCCGATACCGAGCCCTGTGCAACGGCTTTTCTTTCGATACCTCCCATATGCCAGGAGTTCCATGTCATATGAGCTGCAGGATCTTCAATCTGGAAAATCTCAGGAACCCACATTAAGATTCCGCCGCGGAAATTTACATTTTCAAGAGATGGCAGCCGTTTTGCTACTTCTTTATCCACGGCAACCGGAGTGTTGACACACCAGCCGTAATCATGAGGAGGAAAAGAAAATGGCAAAGAAAATTGTACTGGCAGGTGCATGCCGTACCGCAATCGGAACAATGGGTGGCGAATTAAGTACAGTACCGGCTCCGGAACTTGGCGCGATCGTAATTAAAGAGGCTTTAAAGAGAGCAGGTGTAGCTCCGGAAGCTGTTGATCAAGTTTACATGGGATGTGTAATCCAGGCTGGCCAGGGACAGAACGTAGCACGTCAGGCTACATTAAAAGCTGGTCTCCCGATCGAGGTTCCGGCTGTAACGATCAACGTAGTATGCGGTTCCGGTCTTGAGGCTGTTAACATGGCAGCTGAGATGATCCTTTCCGGTGACGCTGATATCGTTGTTGCAGGCGGCATGGAGAACATGTCCATGGCTCCGTATGCTATGATGAAAGGTCGTTACGGATACCGTATGGGCAATGCTACCTTAGTTGATACAATGGTTAACGATGCTCTCTGGGATGCATTCAACAACTACCACATGGGTATCACAGCTGAGAACATCTGCGATCAGTGGGGCCTTACAAGAAGAACTGGACAAGTTCGCTGCAGTAAGCCAGCAGAAGGCAGAGGCAGCTCAGAAGTCCGGCGCATTCAAGGACGAGATCGTTCCGGTAGAAGTCAAGAAGAAAAAAGAGACAGTTATCGTAGATACAGATGAAGGCCCGCGTCACGGAACAACGGTTGAGACTCTCGGTAAGTTAAAACCGGCATTCAAGAAAGACGGCGGCTTAGTTACAGCTGGTAATTCTTCAGGAATCAACGACGGTGCAGCAGCAGTTGTTGTTATGAGCGAAGAGAAAGCTAAAGAGCTCGGTGTTAAGCCGATGGCTACATGGGTTGCCGGTGCTCTCGGCGGCGTAGATCCGAAGATCATGGGTATCGGACCGGTTGCAGCTACAAGAAAAGTTCTTAAGAGAACAGGCATGGAGATCAAAGACTTCGATATCATCGAGGCTAACGAGGCATTCGCTGCACAGTCTGTAGCAGTAGGTAAAGAGCTTGGCTTTGACCTTAACAAGTTAAACCCGAACGGCGGCGCGATCGCTCTCGGACACCCGGTAGGAGCTTCCGGATGCCGTATTCTCGTTACACTTCTTCATGAGATGGAGAAGGCAGATGCTAAGAAGGGTCTTGCAACTCTTTGCATCGGCGGCGGAATGGGCTGTGCTACAATCGTAGAGAGAGACTAATCTGATCTGGGACATAGACAAAATCTGAGGAGAACGACGATATGGGTTTTGTAAAATATGAGCAGGACGGTTTTATTGGTGTTATCACCATCAACCGTCCGGAAGCATTAAATGCTTTAAATACAGAGGTTATCCAGGATCTTGACGCTGTTCTTGACAGCATCGATCTTGGTACAACAAGAGTGCTGGTTGTGACCGGCGCAGGTGAGAAATCCTTTGTTGCCGGTGCGGACATTGCTGCAATGAGTACAATGACTGTACAGGAAGCACGTGAATTCAGTAAAGCAGGAAACGATGTTTTCCGTAAGCTGGAGACACTTCCGATCCCGTCGATTGCTGCTGTCAACGGTTTTGCGCTTGGCGGTGGAAATGAACTTGCAATGAGCTGCGATATCCGTTACTGCTCCGAAAACGCTATGTTCGGACAACCGGAGGTTGGTCTTGGCATCACTCCGGGATTCGGCGGAACCCAGCGTCTCGCAAGACTGATCGGAACCGGAAAAGCAAAGGAAATGGTATATGCTGCTGTCAATATCAAAGCGGACGAGGCATACCGGATCGGTCTTGTAAACGGTGTATGTGCGAAGGAAGAGCTTATGCCGACAGTTATGAAGCTGGCAAAGAAGATCGCCTCCAACGCACCGATTGCTGTCAGAAATTCCAAGGAGTCCCTGACAGACGGTTACCTTTTCCGACCTTGATCACGCAATCTCCATCGAAGAGAAATATTTCTCCGAGTGCTTTGAGACTGAGGATCAGAAGGAAGGAATGAAGGCGTTCCTCGAGAAGAGAAAAGTGGACGGCTTCAAAAATCGATAAGATTACATAACATTGTTGCATATATAAGGAGATAAAATCATGAAAGTTGGTATTATCGGCGCAGGAACCATGGGTTCCGGTATTGCACAGGCATTCGCACAGACTGAAGGCTATGAGGTAATGCTCTGCGACATCAATGAAACATTTGCAGCGAACGGAAAGAAGAAAATTGCCGCTGGATTCGAAAAGAGAATCGCAAAAGGCAAAATGACTCAGGAAGAGGCTGACAAGATCCTTAACAAGATCACAACTGGTGTGAAAGATATCTGCGGCGACTGTGACCTCGTTGTAGAGGCTGCGATCGAGAACATGGAGATCAAAAAGCAGACATTTAAAGAGCTCGATGCGATCTGTAAACCGAGCTGTATCTTTGCAACAAACACTTCCTCTCTTTCCATTACAGAGATCGGCAGCGCTGTTGAGAGACATGTAATCGGTATGCATTTCTTCAACCCGGCACCGGTTATGAAGCTGGTTGAGGTTATCGCTGGCTTAAACACAAAGCCGGAAGACGTTGAAGCTGTTAAGAAGATCTCTGAAGAGATCGGCAAGACTCGGTACAGGTAGAAGAGGCTGCTGGTTTCGTTGTAAACAGAATTCTTATTCCGATGGTCAACGAAGCAGTCGGCATTTACGCTGATGGCGTTGCTTCCGTAGAGGGTATCGATACTGCCATGAAGCTTGGCGCTAACCATCCGATGGGACCGTTAGCTCTCGGTGATCTGATCGGTCTTGATGTTGTTCTTGCAATCATGAACGTTCTTGAGACAGAGACAGGCGATCCGAAGTATCGTCCGCATCCGCTTCTTAAGAAGATGGTTCGCGGCGGCCTTCTTGGAAGAAAAGACCGGCAAGGGCTTCTACGATTACACGAAATAATCCGGAGATAGTTACCGGTATGGGAAATGCCTGACGGGGATCTGATCCCGTCAGGCAGATAACTTCCGATAGCGTTTGCTTTTTCCACTAAATATCAGCGAAAGCAGATTTATGAGGTAAAGAAAACGCTAAATTTATTTTTTTTAACCAAGATTGTGTTTTTTTTCACAATCAGAATTCCGGGCACATATGTTGGGTTATATGCCGGGAGTTTTGAACCTGCAAAATGCGGGATCGGATAAATGCGGGCTGTCCCCGTTTGTCCAATGGATAGGTACATCGGAGAAATGAATCATCCACATTTCTCCATGTTATACATGATACAATTCACAAAGGAGGAACTAAAACATGGATTTTACATTAGGTAAAGAGCATGAGATGGCGAGAACACTGTTCCATGATTTCGCCGAGAAGGAAGTCAAACCCCTTGCTCAGGAGGTTGACGAGGAAGAGAGATTCCCGGTAGAAACCGTAGAGAAGATGGCTAAAAACGGTTTCCTTGGTATTCCGGTTCCGAAGGAGTATGGTGGACAGGGCTGTGATCCGCTTACCTACGCTATGTGCGTTGAGGAGCTTTCCAAAGTTTGCGGTACTACAGGCGTTATCGTTTCCGCTCATACATCCCTTTGCATGGATCCGATCCAGACATTCGGTACAGAAGAGCAGAAGCAGAAATTCCTTGTTCCGCTTGCTAAGGGCGAGAAGTTAGGTGCATTCGGTTTAACTGAGCCGGGCGCTGGTACAGACGCTCAGGGTCAGCAGACAAAAGCTGTTTTAGACGGCGACGAGTGGGTATTAAACGGTTCCAAGTGCTTTATCGCGAACGGTAAGTATGCTGATACATACATCGTTATCGCTGTTACAGGCACAGTTGAGAAACGTGGCAAAATGCAGAAAGAGATCTCCGCGTTTATCGTAGAGAAAGGAACACCGGGCTTCACTTTTGGTACAAAAAGAAGAAGATGGGTATCCGCGGATCTGCAACATATGAACTTATTTTCACAGACTGCCGCATCCCGAAGGACAACCTTTTAGGTAAGAAGGGTGAGGGCTTCAAGATCGCTATGCATACACTTGACGGTGGACGTATCGGTATCGCTGCTCAGGCTCTTGGTCTTGCAGAGGGCGCTCTTGACAGAACAATCGCTTACGTAAAAAGAGAGAAAGCAGTTTGGCCGCACAATCGGTCAGTTCCAGAACACACAGTTCCAGCTTGCTGATATGGCAACAAAGGTAAAAAGCTGCTCAGATGATGGTTTACCGTGCAGCAATGGCTAAGGCTACTCAGAAGACATACTCTGTAGAAGCTGCTATGGCTAAGCTGTATGCTGCAGAGGTTGCTATGGAAGTAACAACAAAGGCTGTTCAGCTCCATGGTGGTTATGGTTACATCAGAGAGTACGAAGTAGAACGTATGATGCGCGATGCGAAGATCACTGAGATCTACGAAGGTACCAGCGAAGTTCAGAGAATGGTTATCTCCGGCGCACTGTTAAAGTAATTTAACTGTTCAGTACCTTCACAGTTACGAGCAAAAATCCATTCCAGATCGGCTTTGCCGATGGGATTTTTTGCCATCCTGCTTAGGGTTTTATTACGGTCAGCGCAGCAAGTGCGCAGACCTACAGAGCAGTTACAAGACATTTAACAGCTGGAAAATCATAACTAAAAACGAAAATAAGGAGTGAAATACAGTGAAAATCGTTGTTTGTGTAAAACAGGTGCCGGATACTAAGGGCGGCGTAAAGTTCAAACCGGATGGAACACTTGACAGAGCAGCTATGCTCACAATCATGAACCCGGATGATAAAGCTGGTCTGGAGGCAGCTCTTCGCTTAAAAGATCAGTATGGTGCAGAAGTTACAGTAGTTACAATGGGTCTTCCCAAGGCAGAAGAAGTTCTGCGTGAGGCTCTGGCTATGGGCGCAGACAAGGGCATTCTGGTAACAGACAGAGTCCTGGGCGGCGCTGATACATGGGCTACTTCCCAGACAATTGCAGGCGCATTAAGAAACCTTGATTACGATCTCATCATTACAGGCCGTCAGGCTATCGACGGCGATACGGCTCAGGTCGGTCCGCAGATTTCCGAGCATCTTGGTCTTCCGGTAATCAGCTATGCTGAGGGCATCGAGATCGACGGTGATTCTGTAATCGTTAAACGTCAGTTTGATGATAGATACATGATGTTAAAGGCTAAAATGCCGTGCTTAATTACAGCACTTTCTGAATTAAATGAGCCGCGTTACATGACTCGGGCGGAATCTTCGATGCATACAAGAAGGATATCACCGTTTGGGGCAGAAAGGATCTGAAGGATGTTCTTGATTCCAACCTTGGTCTTAAGGGATCCCCGACTCAGATCGCTAAGGCTTCTGACAAGGTAAGAAAGGGTGCAGGCGTTAAGGAGACAAACCTTGACCCGTCCGCAGCTGCAAATTACATTGTTGAGAAACTTACTGAGAAACATGTACTTTAATTTAATAAAAGAAAAGTGTGGTGAAAAGTGATGAATTTAGCAGAATATAAGGGTGTATATGTCTTTGCACAGCAGGTAGACAATCAGATCAGCAGCATCGCTCTGGAGCTGATCGGAAAAGGTAAAGACCTGGCAAAGGATTTAGGAACAACTGTAACAGCAGTTTTAGTTGGTTCCAACGTAAAAGGTCTTGCAGACGAGCTCGGCGAGTACGGTGCAGACAAAGTTATCGTTGTTGACGATCCGGAATTAAAGGATTACAGAACTGAGCCGTATACTCATGCGATCACTTCCGTTATCAACGAGTTCAAACCGGACATCTTCTTAATCGGTGCTACAGCAATTGGCCGTGACCTTGGTCCGCGTGTTTGCGCACGTATCCATACAGGTCTTACAGCTGACTGTACACAGCTTGATATCGGAGATTTCCCGCTCGTTGCTACACCGGGTAAAGAGCAGAAGCATGGTCAGCTCCTTATGACCCGTCCGGCATTCGGCGGTAACACAATCGCTACAATCGCTTGCCCGGAATTCCGTCCGCAGATGGCTACTGTACGCCCAGGTGTTATGCAGAAGCTTGACCGTGAGGCTGGCAGAAAAGCAGAAGTTATCGAGTTCAACCGGGCTTCACTCCGGACAACAAGTACGTTGAGATTCTTGAGATCGTTAAGGCAGTATCCGACGTAGCTGATATCATGGATGCAAAGATCCTTGTTTCCGGTGGCCGTGGAGTTGGAAGCGCAGAGAACTTCAAGCTTCTTGATGACCTTGCTGAGGCTATTGGCGGTACCGTAAGCTGCTCTCGTGCAGTTGTAGATTCCGGCTGGAAGCCGAAAGATCTTCAGGTTGGACAGACTGGTAAGACTGTTCGTCCGCACGTATACTTCGCAATCGGTATCTCCGGTGCGATCCAGCACGTAGCTGGTATGGAAGAGTCTGACATCATCATTGCGATCAACAAAGATGAGTCTGCTCCGATCTTCGATGTAGCTGACTACGGTATCGTAGGCGACTTAAACAAGATCGTTCCGATGCTGACAGAGAAGATCAAAGAAGCGAAAGCTGCAGCAGCTAACTAATTTGCGTGAATTGTAAATGTATATAAAGTAAGCAGAGTGATTCTGCCGGTAGTGTCACAACAGGTGATGATCCCCGTCCGGGTTTCCGGGCGGGGATTTTTGCGTCTATATAGTCGGAAGAAAGTGCCGGCGTCTGTTTTACAGGTGTTCTTTTTGCATTGGAAAACCATCACAAGATATTTGGTCAATTAAAATAAGGAAGTCTGATGCACAAATCAGGCTCCATATCTTCTGTTACAGTTCCCTTTACGCCTTCATGTCCTTTTTTCTTACGGGCAAAGTAAAAAGTACCTTTTCCTCATCTGGAGATACTGATGTCTGGAGGTTATATCAGCCAGAAGATCGAAGATGAGGTGCTGTGTTTTGGAATCGCTTTTTTATAAGAGGCGCTGTATAGTAAAGAAAAATAGAGTCCTGGAAGTTCCCCGGTTGTTGGCTGTAATAAAGACCGACGATTGGGGCTTTTTTGAAATCTTATTTTGTGGCGGATGAGAAGGTGGATAAGAAGAAAGTCGCGAAGAACGTGCTGACACATCCATGTCTGGTTGCAATTTATCTGGGCTTGATCTGCATGGTGACGCAGGTGAAGCTTCCAGCCGTCATCACGGCGACAGTGAAGTATCTTGGGATTGCAACAGCGCCCTCACGATGCTGATCGTGGGAACGATTTTGGCGGATGTAAAAATTACAACGATCTTTAATAAAGATACAGCCATGTTTTCTGTATTCCGTCTGATCATTCTCCCGGCAGCAGCACTGGTCGTTGGACTTGGACTTGATGCCATATCACTGGGAATCAGCGTTCTGATGACCGGCATGCCTGCCGGAGCTACGGCGGCGATCTTTGCGGCAAGATATGACAGTGACGCCCTGTTTGCAACGAGATGTGTGGTTATGACGACGCTAATGTCCATGCTGACCCTGCCAGTCTGGTGTTATCTGGCAGGGTGAGAGGGCCCGGGCAGGTCGATCGTTTTCAGTTAGGAGAAGAGATAGAAATTTTTGTTCATTTGAAAAATGGCACACCGCATGCGATAGAAAAGCAATAAGCAGTGGGTGGGGACTTGCTTATATCAGGAGGAGTGAAAGCTCCTTCTGATAAACTGCGTAGCAGCTATTTGGTTATGAGCAAGTAGCGAAGCGGATGGAAGGGAATCAAGACGGCGAAAAATATTTTAATTACGTTTTTTACTCATAAAGGATGCTGACGGCGCTCTGGCGGGCGGCAGGAACGATCCCGGCGATTGTCTCCTACTGTGCAGGGCTTATGAATCCATCGGTAATGATTTTGATGGCATTTCTTTTTAAACTGTCTGGTGTCCGTACAGGAACAGCATTCGGAACGGCGGCGACCATGGGCGTGATCTGCATGACCATGGCGAAGGCGATGGGGTGCAATGAGATCCTGACGGGAGGCGCGATCCTCTCCGGCGTGTTCTTCGGGGACCGGTGTTCGCCGGTATCCACCATGGCGCGATGGGCTGCTGGTCTCGGAGGCTGACCCACACAAATATTTTGACAATATCCGTCTGATGGTGAGGACGGCCATCGTGCCGCTAATTTTGACCTGTGCCTTTTACGGTGTCTGCGGAACTGCATTTCCGGCGGCGGAAGCCGAAATTTGTCGCTGACGGAGAGCTTTTCTGGCGTATTCCATCTGGGACTGATCCCAATTCTTCCGGCGGTGGTGATCATGGTATTATCACTTTTCCGGGTACAGGTGCGGATGGCGATGCTGGCAAGTATCATGACGGCACTCGGCGTGTGCCTTTTCTGGCAGCACACGGACCTGTTCCTGATCGTTGGAATTCTGGTCAACGGTTATAAATCTCCGGATCCATCAATCTCGTCCATGATCGACGGCGGCGGAATCATGTCCATGGTGCGGGTGGCACTGATCATCACGATTTCGTCCTCCTATTCGGGTATCTTTGAGGGAACCGGACTTTTAAATGGTTTAAAATCGAAGATGGGCTCGGTGAGCAGAAAAATCACCGTTTTTTGGTACGATCCTTATGACGTCCATGGTGGCGGGGATGGTGGCCTGCAACCAGACACTGGCAACGATGCTGGTGGACCAGGTCTGCAAGGATCTGGAGCCGGATCAGCAGAGATTTGCGATAGATATGGAAAACTCGGTAATCGTTACGGCTCCGCTCATTCCGTGGTCCATCGCGGGTGCGGTTCCGCTGGCGTCTGTGTCGGCGCCGCTTGTGTCGATAGGGGCGGCGGTGTTCCTGTATCTGCTTCAATCTGGCATCTTATTGTGAGAGCCAGAAAGGCTGTTTGATAAATTTTAACTTTTCCAGTTTTGGATGAAAAGGGCAGGGCTGGACAACAGAAATAAATAGGATAGAAAATGTGGATGATCGTCCGGGAGATAGATTATGAAAACAGCAGAAAAATTAACAGATGAAGCAAATAAGAAAAATATGTTCAGGGGAGATACTGCAGAATCTGAAACCAGCGGCAGGAAAAGAATTTTTCTGACCTGCCGTGGGAAGAGAGCGAGGATATGAAAGAGATCTGCGATAACTTCCGTATCATTGAAAGGCAGCAGGACCTGTACCGGGAGCGCTGCACCAGACTTCAGAAAGAAAATGAGAATCTTAAGCGATTGCTTGATAAGATCCAGATCGTTGTGTGTCAATAATCTAACTGCTGACTACCTTCAGCCTTTTAGCCGCGGCACCGCCGGTCCTTTTTTGGGACCTGGCGGTGCCGCATTCCACCCGTTGTATATTATTTAGCCTTTGTCACGGAAAGAATGGTTCCATCAAAAGCGTCTACTTCATTGACCGTTCCGGTGTAAGTTACAGTAACTTTATCGCCGTCCTTGACTTCGGAGAGACCTTCCGGTTTTTATCGGCTTCGAAGGTGAACGCGTAATCCTTTCCATCAGCACTTACCGTGAACATGAAATCTTTTTATGTCACTGATGGTACCAGTCATTGTAGACTCTTTTGATTCGTCGCTTTTTTCACTGCTGTTTTCGGAAGCTTTGGAATCAGCCTCTTTCTTGCCTTCTGCTTTTCAGCGGCAGTTGTCTCCTTTTCAGCAGCAGTTGTATTCTCCTTCACAGCAGCCGCTGTTGTCTCAGCCGTTGTAGAAGCAGCGGTCGTTGCAGCAGTTGTGCTCTGGGAAGAGCATGCGGTTGCCAGTGCAATGATACCTGCGATGCAAGTGGTAAGAAGTAATTTCTTTTTCATAATAATTTAAGTCTTCCTTTCTAATATCGAAAATATAAGAGAAAAACGAAAGATCCAGGTGCTTCAAAGGATCTCTCTCTTTCTTTATGATCCATATTAAATCAAAAAAGTGTGACCAAATTGTCAAAAAAAAAAATGAAGGAATACGGTCAGATATAAGAGGCTTTGTAAAGAGAATGAAAGAAAAATGACAGAAATGTAAAGAATCTGAACAGCTGAAGAAAAGATCCCGGCGGGAACATGTCCTGCCGGGATCAAGCCTAAGTTTTTTATGAAAGAGAGTTATTATTTCTGGTTCTTCTCGACCTCTGCCTTCTTCATTGCGCGAACCTTTGTGGAGAGTCCATAGAGATTGATGAAGCCGGTAGCGTCATGGTGGTCATAGAGATCACCGGTTGTAAAGGAAGCGATGCTCTCGTTGTATAAGGAATACGGGGAAGTTGTGCCCTGCTTGATCATGTTGCCCTTGTAGAGCTTCATCTTGCACTCACCGGTCACATATTCCTGAGTGGACTCAACGAATGCCTGTAATGCCTCCGTAACGGGCTGAACCACTTTGCGGAGTAAACGACATCAGCGTACTCGTTGTCGATGTTCTTCTTATATTTTAATGTCTCTTTGTCTAAGATCAGTTCCTCTAACTGCTTGTGAGCTTCGAGAAGGATCGTTCCGCCAGGAGTTTCATAAACACCACGGGACTTCATGCCGACCATACGGTTCTCAACGATATCGGTGATGCCGATTCCGTTCTTTCCGCCGAGCTCATTTAATTTTGTGAGGATCTTGGAGAATTTCATCTTCTCGCCATTTAATGCAACCGGGAATCCTTTCTCGAAGGAGATGGAGATCTCAGTCTCTTCATCCGGTGCCTTCTCCGGTGTTACGCCGAGTACGAGCATATGATCGTAGTTCGGAGCCTGTGCCGGATCTTCCAGCTCAAGACCTTCATGGCTGATGTGCCAGATGTTGCGGTCACGGCTGTAGCTGTCGTTCTTCTTGAATGGAAGATCGATGTTATGTTTTGCGCAGTACTCTAATTCTTCCTCACGGGACTGGATATTCCAGGTTCTCCACGGAGCGATGATCTTCATATCCGGGGCAAGGGCCTTGATGCCAAGCTCGAAACGAACCTGATCGTTGCCCTTTCCGGTAGCACCGTGGCAGATGGCAACTGCGCCCTCTTTCTTGGCGATGTCAACCAGGATCTTTGCGATCAGCGGACGTGCCATTGCGGTACCGAGGAGATACTTGTTCTCGTAGGTAGCGTTTGCTTTTACGCACGGAGCGATGTACTCGTCGCAGAATTCATCGACAACATGCTCGATATATAATTTGGAAGCTCCGCAGTATTTTGCTCTTTCTTCCAGACCGTCTAATTCGTTTCCCTGTCCGACATCGATGCAGACACAGATCACTTCGTAATCATAATTTTCCTTTAACCACGGAATCAGAACTGTTGTGTCGAGTCCGCCGGAATATGCTAAAATAACTTTCTCTTTCATAATTGTTATCCTCCGATCTGTTTCAGACGTTGTTTTCTTTATGCTTCATAAATATACATCCGAATATGCATAATGTCAAGCGTAAAATGCATTTTTTATGAAATAAAGTGCATATTATACATAAGCAATGCATAAATTGGGAGAGGCGGGAGGAGAAAGATATGTGCCGGCGGGGTAACTGTTCAGTAGGTCTGCGCACTTGCTGCGCTGACCGTAAGAAAACATAGGCTGGAAGGCAAAAATCCCTCAGCGAAGCTGATCTGGAATGGATTTTTTGCACGTAACTATGAAGGTACTGAATAGTTACCCGGCGGGGAAAATAAAAAGGATCTGGTGGTGGAAAAGCAGAGGGAGAGAGTGGCGGACAGGAAATGAAATCAGGGCGGATGTCAGAATGAAAATCATATAGAGATGGTAGGAAATATAGAGTCAGGATTGACAAGCACTGTGAAATCATGGATAATAGGTTTCAAGACTGCGCCAGCCGCCTGCCATATTGTATGGAAGGATATGGCAGTATCAGAAGACCGGGATAGCTGCGCAGAGAGTAAATATGGAAGGAAACGTGTTCATGGAACAGTGGAACGAATACCTGGAAGCCCTGGCATCCAAGGCACCGACTCCGGGGGCGGAAGTGCGGCGGCAGTTTACGGCGCCATCGGAACGGCTCTCGGTGAGATGGTGGGGAACCTGACTTCGGGAAAGAAGAAGTTTGCGATATATGAGGAAGATGTCCAGAAGATCCTTGCGAGACGTGGCGGGGCGAGAATGGATTTTATCCGGCTTGAGGAGGCGGACGAGCAGGCGTTTCAGCCACTCTCGGAGGTTTACCGCATGAAGGCGGAGACGAAGGAAGAGAAGACGGAAAAGGAAGAGCGGATGGAAGAATGCCTGAAGGCTGCGGCGAAGGTCCCGATGGAAGTCATGGAGCGGGCGGTCAGCGTGATGGACGATATCGAGTTTCTGGCGCTCCACGGAAGCCGGCTTGCGGTGAGTGACGCGGGTGTCGGGATTCAGGGGATCGGTCAGCACTTCTCGGAGCGGTCATGAGCGTGTATATCAATACGAAGATGATGAAGGACCGAGTATGCCGAGGAGATGAACAGCCAGGCGGAGCTTCTTATAAGGAAGGGAACGGAACAGGCAGACCGGATCTATGGGATTGTATTAAAGGCGGTAAGAGGATGATCACATTAAAAGGTGCAGAGGTTTCTGCGAAAATCAAGGAACAGGTTCTCGCGATGAACGGGAAATTAGGAGGATATGTGCCAACAGCGGCTATCGTCCGCATTGGCGAGCGGCCGGATGATCTCTCCTACGAGAGAAATGTCATGAAACGTATTGCGGCATATGGAATGGAGACAAAGTCATATGTGTATCCGGCGGATATCACAGAGGAGGAGTTCTTTGCGGAGTTCCAGAAGATCAATGATGACGAGCCATCGACGGAATTCTGTTATTTCGCCCGCTGCCGAAGTATATCAATGAAAAACGTGCGGAGCAGATGATCCGGCCGGAGAAGGACCTCGACGGAATCTGTGCAGTGAATACGGCGAAGGTGTTTGCAGGAGAGAAGGACGGTTTTGCTCCGTGTACGGCGGAGGCGGTCATTGAGGTGTTAAAGGCATTTGATATTCCAATGGAAGGAAAGCGCGCGGTGATCGTCGGACGCAGCATGGTCGTTGGACGTCCGCTGTCCATGTTGATGTTGAAGGAAAACGCGACGGTGACTGTGTGCCATACAAAGACGAAGGACTTAAAGGCAGTCTGCCGGGAAGCGGACATTCTCGTCGCGGCGGCAGGTAAGGCGAAGATGTTAGACGCGTCCTTCTTAAAGGAAGGAGCTGTGCTGATCGACGTTGGAATCAACGTGGATGAGAACGGAAAGCTCTGCGGCGACGTCCTCTGGGAAGGTCTGGAAGAAAAAGCCTCCGCGGCGACCCCGGTCCCGGGCGGCGTCGGAGCTGTGACGACGGCTGTACTGGCGAAGCATCTGGCGATGGCGTCGGAGAGAAAGGTGAATCGGTAAATTTTCTGAATTTTTCGGGAAAGAGCATAAATAAAGGATTTTTCGAACAGGGTCCCCGGCGGGTATAGCCGGGGATTTTTATGTAACAGGAAATTCCGAGGAATTCCCCGTTACATAAAAGGCACTGACGTGCCAAAGCTGCACACTCGCGCGAAGATGTAGATAGTCGCAAGCGACCGCGCGAGGTGCGAGAATGTGCCAAAGCACATTCTTATTTAGACAGATAAAGAAGGCAGAGTTATCATTTTATTTGATGAAGTTAGCCACCTCTAATTATGCATTAAGCATGATTCTTACAAGGCGTGCGGTGCTTTCAATAATGCCGCAATATTACCTTGGGGAGATAAAAAAGAAATTAAAAAATATGTTCGTATTCAGAAGAAAATATGGAATAGTCAGGCCGTATAAAACCTCCTGACTATGGAATCCTAAAGGGAAACATGGTTTCAGGAGGTTTTTTATGTGGGGAATTCTGGTGGCGCTGATCTCGGGGGCGCTCATGAGCCTTCAGGGCGTCTTTAATACGGAGGTCACAAAGCAGAGCAGTATCTGGGCGGCGGCAGGATGGGTGCAGCTGACGGCGTTTCTGACATGTGTGGTTCTCTATTTTTTTTACCGGGCGTGGGGAGATCTGGGGCATGTTTTCCATAGACAGAAAATACATGCTGCTGGGCGGAGTCATGGGCGCGTTCATCACATGGACCGTGATAAAAGCATGGACGGTCTGGGACCGGCTAAGGCGACGCTGCTCATTGTTGTGACCCAGATATTAGTCTCCTATATTGCTGAGGTATTTGGGCTTTTCGGCGTCGAGAAAGCAGCATTTGAGTGGCGGAAGCTTATTGGTGCGGCGCTGGCGATTGCGGGGATCGTTGTGTTTCGGTGGTAGCGCGGCGCAGGGCGTCTTGAAATGGGCGAAGGTATCTGTGGTGGCAGCCGTTTCTACGAGATCTATGCGCTCGTCAGAGGTGAGGTATCTAATTGTGGGTGAGGCGAGTTCTCCTGCCTTTTTGCCGAAGCGCGAGACAATGATTTTCATGAGCATTTTATAGCTAGTTTCATCATTGCCTTGGGATATACCCTGAGAGAGGCCCTGAGAGAGGCCCTGAGAGAGGCCCTGGGAGAGACCCTGGGATATACCCTTTGCTTCCCTTTCTGCTAACCAAATATCTATCGCTTTGCACATATTTATCTTTCCTCCTCTTGTCTGCATCATACGGGGTTCTAGTAAAGTCGACATACTCGTATGAGTGGCAATCATTTCATATGCATCTTTATCTAACATTTGATATTCTGATGTATTCAACAACTTTTTAGATACGTCTTATCATCAGAATACCGGATAAAATCAAATACCTGCCTGATATCCGTCTTAAAAACATCGGTATTCTGTAAATGCCGGACATCCACAAGATGAATCCGGTAATTCTGAATCAAAGGATGAAATTCTTCCGGAATCCCGGAAAAATCGATCATTCCGTGAAGGTCGACGGATCCATCCCAGGAAGCTCGCCATAGTAGAGAACGATGATGATTGAAGGATGGAGATGACTCTCTTTGGAAAAACTGTAAAGATATTCTCCAGGATTCTGTTTGATGTCGGCATTTCGAACTGTGCGGCGTATCATTGCGGCCTGGCGCTCATATTCACCGGCTTCATAGGTCATACAGCGAAGCGGCAGTGAGTAATCGATGGTCTGCTGGTTTTCAATACCGATGACAAGAAAATTTACGCCAAAGGATGCTTTTTTAACCAGATCACGAAGCTTTACACGTCGACGGTTCTTTGATTTGTGGATTGCCGGATCGCTCCAGATTCCGGTCTGGGTGTCCAGATCCTGCAGGTCTTCTTTTCGGACAACCGGTCTGCCCTGGCAGATGAGTCCATTGATCAGGTCAGCGTAGCGCTCATCGTCGGAAAAGAACTTTTTGTCACTGATATCCGCACTTGGAATTGTGCTCAAGTTCATACCTCCTTTGCGCAGGAGTCAGAACATGCAAAGTGGACAATATGATCAGCCATCTTCCAATGCATCTCGGATTCTCCTGCTTTTAAATTGATTGAAAATAGGTAAAGGATATAAAAGCAATGAAGTTCCGAAATGTGAAAAGACGGATCGTAGTCGGATAGAAACTTAGAGAATATGCTTTTATAGGATTATGTGTAACTGTTCAGCAGGGTCTGCACACTTGCTGCGCTGACCATAAGAAAACATAGGCTGGAAGGCAAAAATCCCGTCAGCGAAGCTGATCTGGAATAGATTTTGCGCGTAACTATGAAGGTACTGAATAGTTTACGATTTTTGTGTGGATATCGTATCACAGGATATGCGGGATAGCAAGGTAGTCTGGTATATAAAATTATAAAATTTTCGAAACTATGAGGAATTTTGCAGCGCGGGGAAAATATATAGGCATGGGAGAAGCGTGTTGCTTCGGAATAGCAGTGATATGAAAATTTTAAAACGATCATGCAAGAAGTTTAAAAAAATTAAATATATGATTTAAAATAAATAAAATCATATTGACAAACTAGGAAATAGGGGTTATTATAGCGCCATCGGATTCGAACAGGGAGTTCAGACGATGAGGAAACATTGGACTGCAGGATAGCAGGCGGTTGGAAAGGAGATACAGGTATGGGAAATGCGGGAAGAAATAACATGAACAATATGTGTTGTTGCTGTTGTATGTGGATTTCCGGGCGTTTTTTACGGCCAGGTGCTTTGTTGTGCAGCCAGGTACCTGTATACAGAAAGTAGTTTCCTGTTAATGCCAGAAAAATGCGCCCGGAAGTGTAGGAGCTTCCGGGCTTGTTATTTACGCGGAGAATGACAGAGACCGCGAAAACTTGAGAAGTCCTAAAATCGCGCTTCTCAGATGGGGAGGAAGAAACATTGATCCAGATCGAACATGTAAGCAAAACCTTTTCAGGAAAATACGGAACCGTCCACGCGTTGGACGACGTGAGTATCCATGTGGAAAAAAGGGTGATATCTGCGGTATCATAGGGTTTTCCGGAGCCGGAAAGTCCACACTGATCCGCCTGGTAAACGGTCTTGAGACGGCGGACAGCGGAAAGGTCACTGTCTGTGGAAAGGAGCTTTCCACATTGAAGAAGCCGGAACTTCGGGCGCGGAGAAGAAAAGATCGGAATGGTATTCCAGCAGTTCAACCTTGCTGGAATCCAAGACGGTGTACCACAATATTGGCCCGCTGATCCTTGCAAAGACTCCGAAGGTGGAGATCGACAAGAAGGTTAAGGAAGTATTAAAGATCGTTGAGCTGGAGGACAAGAAAGACACCTACATCGTCAGCTCTCTGGAGGACAGAAACAGCGTGTGGGAATCGCGAGAGCGCTGACCACCGACCCGGAACTTCTTCTCTGCGACGAGGCGACAAGCGCCCTGGACCCGCAGACAACGGAATCGATTTTAAAGCTTTTAAAGAAGATCAACTGTAAAATGGGTGTCACGATCCTTCTCATCACCCATCAGATGCAGGTCGTCCAGATGATCTGCAACAAGGTAGCGGTCATGGAGAGCGGAAAGATCGTGGAATCCGGCAGCGTTCTGGAGGTCTTTGGATCCCCGAAGATGCCGGTGACAAAG
>VOFH01003032.1_pt1:0-2500 | contig 32675 bp, 29 predicted proteins | sample 5384091 | NCBI WGS metagenome assembly VOFH01 (sample SAMN12384727, study PRJNA508395) | human gut metagenome | isolation source: healthy gut G | host: Homo sapiens
CTCCCGTGTGAGGCCCGGATCTTTCCTTTCTTCTGAAGCGCCAAATTTCTACCGGCATCCTCCGCGGCCCTTCCGAAGAGTTTCGGCAACATTTCGGCAGCACGGTTGGAAATAGAATTCGCCGCCTCTCTCCGAGACATTCACGCAGGCGTCGTTGAGAGATTCAGTGATGTCTCGGATGCTCAGGTGCTCCCCGAACTCCGATAGCCGTTCCTGCAGAAGACGGATCAGAATCAGGGCGAGCACGCAGAGAATCACGTGCCCTCGGATGTGGTCCGTGTTGTAGACGTACATGGGGCGCAGGCCGAGGAACGACTTCATGATAAAGAAGCAACTCGATTTGAGTGAGCTGGCGATAGACGGCGGTGAGCTCCAGAGGGCTCACGTTGTCGAGGGATTCCTCCATGCCGTCCGGCGCGGCGAAGACGAGACCCGCGTAACCGGAGAACTGGCTTTTCTTTCGCGAGCCTCTCGTCCACGCCGATGATCGAGTGCTCGGTCTGCGTCCTTCACATCTTTGCGTGACGTCCAACCGCTTCGCTTCCGGATACACCTTCTCACGGTTCGCCTTTCGCCTTTTGATGAGCCGCTCCCAAGCGTCGAGGATCAGCTTCACCACGCTTGTACTGTCTCGTCCCACGTCAGAACGAGTTTGCACTTGATGGTCGCTCCGTCGGCAGTGGCCTTCTCGTAGTCATTGATCATCTGGATCCTGGCTTCCGGATCCTTGGCATAGATGGGGGTGTACAGCGACTTGTCGAGCATCTTGTCCCGAGATCCTTCGGAAACTGCGTCACGCGTTGGGCGACGCAAAGCCGAGCCCCATTTCCTTGAGCTTCTTGAGGTTGTAGACGCTGTTGAGTCCGCGGTCGGCGACGACGATGGAGTCCTTGATGTCGTACTTGGCCTGAAGGCTGGTGATGGCTTCCTCCATGGACTTCATCTCGGCGCAGTTGCCGCGAAGATCTCGACGTCAAGCGGAAGCCCTTGCGTCCACGGCACGGTGCTCCTTGAGGGCCGCATCCGCAAGTACTGAATCTTCCTGGTACCATGACCGCGTCAAGAAAGGCGTCGGGAAGGAGCCCACCAGGACTTCACCTTCGTCATTGAAGCACTCGTCCCAGGCTCACCCTGCAGGCGCGGCAGCTTTGGCCGCGCCCGAAGGCGCCTGGGAAGTCCATTTGCCTTGCTTTCTCTTCGTCAGTAGAGGCGTCTCGAAGCAGGGCGTTCGTCACATCGTAGAAGACGGGGTTGCTCTTTCCTGAAGCGCTTGTCGGCCTCTTCCCGACCTCTCGAAACAGCGGCTCCTTGTTCTGCTTGAGAAACGAGAGCGCGCTGTAGAGGTTGTCCAGCGTTAGATCCCGGAGAGGATCCCCAAGGTAGCCCCTCTCTTTTCCGGTAGGCACGAAGGATGGAGCCAGGGCGATGACCTTGGCGTAGGCGAGGAATGAGATGGCCGCATTGACGTCGAAGGTAGCGGGCTCGAGTGTGGAGTCTCTTCTACGGCCCGTTTGCTTCGTGCTTCGCGGCGAGCTGTTCAAGAATCCGGGGCATGCCGAGATCTTCGATCCAAAGTTGGCGAAGCGCGTAGTGCCCGTATGCAATCTCAGGATTCACCCCTGTCGTCGGATGAGGATTCGATGGCGAGCAGGCGGGACGAGAACTGCTGGCGGGCCTCTGCCTGAGCCTCGGTCTTTTCGGCACTCTGACGCCGGTATTGGGCCTTGAGGTTCTCCAGATAATTCGGATCACCGTGCTTCTCGATGAGCTTGTCGAGACGACCGAGGTTTTGAATGACCTTGTGGGTGCTGTACTTGCTGCCCGGCCTCATGACCGACTCGACGATGCGCACGTAGGTGTGACCCTTTGACCTTGATCGCGCTGACGAACATGGGAAGCTCCTTGATATTTGGTTATGCCTATATTTTACCTAATTGAGTTCAGACTTGCAAAGGGCAAGAAAAAAGGAGCCACGGGGTTCCTTCGAGGTTTTGGGGTCAAAAATTCCTAAAGACGGGTTTTCGTGGAACCTGACTCCGTGGCCCTGGGTGTGGCGCACGAGCGGCTCGCCGGGCGGCGGACCTCTTCTGAGCGAGGATTGGGAAGGATCGGCCGCGCCGATCCGGAAGAGCGCGACGAGGTCCTCCAGTCGCTGGAGTGGCCTCAAAACCACGGTGGGCGAAGCCGCGCAGATGCACTGGCTCGGAACCTCGACTTCGCGAGGAAGAAGAGCCCGAAGGCTGTGCTTCATCCGCGACTTCGCGGAAGTCTTCGCGAAGGAGGAGCCCGCGAGCGTGGATCTCACGATGGAGGATCACCAAGGTGGTGACGGAAGGCGAGGCGCCTTGTGGCTGATTCAGCCGGACTTCCTGGGAGGTCGGGCACTACTGCACGGCCTGCGTCGAACTCATGAGGCAAGCCTGTGACGGGAAACCCCACCATGAAGGAGCTCGAAGAGGTGGGGGGCCACGGCCGGCGTCCTGATGACGGGGTGCGGGTG
>VOFH01003032.1_pt1:7500-32675 | contig 32675 bp, 29 predicted proteins | sample 5384091 | NCBI WGS metagenome assembly VOFH01 (sample SAMN12384727, study PRJNA508395) | human gut metagenome | isolation source: healthy gut G | host: Homo sapiens
CGGGCAAGTTCCGACCTGCACGAATGGCATAACGATGGCCACACTGTCCCCCTCCTGAGACTCAGTGAAGTTGAAGTGTTTGTGATGATGCAATCTCCCGCGGCTAGACGGAAAGACCCCATGAACCTTTACTGCAGCTTTGCATTGGACTTTGAACCGATCTGTGTAGGATAGGTGGGAGGCTGTGAAACCAGGACGCCAGTCTCGGCGGAGCTTCATCCTTGAAATACCACCCTGATTTGTTTGAGGTTCTAACCTAGGCCAGTCATCCTGGTCGGGGACCGTGCATGGTGGGCAGTTTGACTGGGGCGGTCTCCTCCTAAAAGGGTAACGGAGGAGTGCGAAGGTACGCTAGGTACGGTCGGAAATCGTGCTGATAGTGCAATGGCAAAAGCGTGCTTGACTGCGAGACCCACAAGTCGAGCAGATACGAAAGTAGGTCATAGTGATCCGGTGGCTCTGTATGGAAGGGCCATCGCTCAACGGATAAAAGGTACTCTGGGGATAACAGGCTGATACCGCCCAAGAGTTCATATCGACGGCGGTGTTTGGCACCTCGATGTCGGCTCATCTCATCCTGGGGCTGTAGCCGGTCCCAAGGGTATGGCTGTTCGCCATTTAAAGAGGTACGTGAGCTGGGTTTAAAACGTCGTGAGACAGTTTTGTCCCTATCTGCCGTGGGCGTTGGAAGATTGACGGGGGCTGCTCCTAGTACGAGAGGACCGGAGTGGACTGACCTCTGGTGTACCGGTTGTCACGCCAGTGGCATCGCCGGGTAGCTATGTCGGGAAGAGATAACCGCTGAAAGCATCTAAGCGGGAAACTTGCCTGAAGATAAGTCTTCCTGGAGGCTTGACCTCCCTGAAGAGTCGTTCGAGACCAGGACGTTGATAGGTCGGGTGTGTAAGCGCTGTGAGGCGTTGAGCTAACCGATACTAATTGCTCGTGCAGCTTGATCCTATAACCGTGAAGCTTTTTCTCTCTAGCTTATGCCGGACTAGAGAACTTCTGAATCAAGGGCGCACAGCCCGCTTCATTTCATTTCCGAAAGCATTCAAGATTGCCCGGTGACCATAGCGTTGTGGAACCACGCCTTCCCATTCCGAACAGGACCGTGAAACACTTCAGCGCCGATGATAGTTGGTTGTATTTCCAGTGAAAGTAGGACATCGCCGGGCTCCCCATTCGAAACCCCGATCGCGCAAGCGGTCGGGGTTTTGTCTTTTTCGGCTTCCCGGCACGGCGTCCCGCCGGCCGCTCACGCGGCCGACGGGACAATCTGCGCCGAGGGCCGCCGACGCGGCCCCGGGGGCGGCTTGGGCGGCTGAAGGGGGCTGCTGGATAAGGTGTCTGAGCGCGCCCGGGAGGGCCCACGGCGCACGCTGAGAGCCTCTGAATGGGGGAGGGTTGAGCCGAGAAGGAGAGCGTTTGGGAGCGCACCAGGAAGGGCTTCATCCTGGAGGGGAGGTCGTGAAGACGTACGGCGCGTTCCTCCCGGCCGCGGGTTCGTTGGTGCTCAGGGGCGGAGGTTGCCGTGATAGCCTTTCTTCAGACGACAAAAAAGGGAAGATCTCGCGATCTTCCCTTCTTCGTGTATTCTTGGCTCCCCGAGCTGGGCTCGAACCAGCGACCTGCGGATTAACAGTCCGTCGCTCTACCGACTGAGCTATCGGGGAGTACTTGACGCTTCAAGCGGTAGAAGTCGAAGCGTTGAACTTGGCTCCCCGAGCTGGGCTCGAACCAGCGACCTGCGGATTAACAGTCCGTCGCTCTACCGACTGAGCTATCGGGGAATCAAGACTTGGAATTCTATTGAGACGTCTTGTGTTTCGCAAGAGTACGGATGTAAATAAATGTAATGATCATGTGAGTGCCGGACACGGGACGGGAACCCTCCCGACGTAGAATGAACGGATCACTTCAGGGAGCCGTACGTGGAAAAGGTCACCTTCGACAATTCGCCCTTCGTCCTTCACCAACCCTTCCCGCCGGCGGGAGACCAGCCCGGCGCGATTGAGAAGCTCTGCTTCGGGTTGGATGCGGGGCTGATGAGCCAGACGCTTTTGGGCGTGACCGGCTCGGGGAAGACCTACACCATGGCGAACGTCATCGCCCGGTGCGGCTCGCCCGCCCTCATCATGGCCCCGAACAAGACGCTCGCCGCGCAGACCTACGCCGAGATGCGCGAGTTCTTCCCCGAGAACGCCGTCGAGTACTTCGTCTCCTACTACGACTTCTACCAGCCGGAAGCCTACGTCCCGGCCCGCGACCTCTTCATCGAGAAGGACGCCGCGGTGAACGAGCACATCGAGCAGATGCGCCTGGCCGCGACGAAATCGATCCTGGAGCGCCGCGACACGATCATCGTCGCCACCGTGAGCGCGATCTACGGCATCGGCGCCCCCGAGAGCTACACCGAGATGCGCTGTATCCTGCGCCGGGGCGACCGCCGCACGCAGCGCCAGCTCATCAGCCAGTTGGTCAAGATGCAGTACAAGCGCACCGACATGGATTTCGTGCGCGGCACCTTCCGCGTGCGCGGCGACACGATCGACGTCTTTCCGGCGGAGCACGCCGAAAGTGCGGTGCGCGTGGAGCTCTTCGACGACGAGGTGGATGCGATCCTGCTCTTTGACCCCATCACGGGGGCCGTCGAGCAGAAGGTTCCGCGCTTCGTCGTCTACCCGGCGAGCCACTACGTGACGCCGCGGGAAGAGATCGTCCGCGCCCTGGGGACGATCGGCGAAGAATTGAAGGAGCGCCGCCAGGAGCTTCTGAACGAGGGCCTCATCGTGGAAGCCCAGCGCCTGGAGCAGCGCACGCGCTTTGATATGGAGATGATGGACCAGGTGGGCTTCTGCAAGGGGATTGAAAACTACAGCCGCCACTTGACGGGCCTCCCCGCCGGGGCGCCGCCCCCGTGCCTCATCGACTACCTCCCCGAAGACACGCTGATGTTCTTCGACGAGAGCCACGTGATGATGGGCCAGATCGGCGGCATGTACCGCGGCGACCGCGCGCGGAAGGAAACGCTCGTGCGCTACGGCTTCCGTCTGCCTTCGGCGCTCGACAACCGGCCGCTCCGGTTCGACGAGTTCGAGTCGAAGATGAAGCGCTCGATCTTCGTCTCCGCGACGCCCGCCGACTACGAGTTGGAGAAGAGCGGCGGCGAAATCGTCGAGCAGGTCGTGCGCCCCACCGGGCTCGTCGACCCGGCGGTCGAAATCCGCCCGGCGGTCTCCCAGGTCGACGATCTGCTCTCCGAAATCCATGAGGTCGTCAAGAAGGGTGAGCGCGTCCTCGTCACCACCCTCACGAAGCGCATGGCCGAAGACCTCACGGACTTCTTGTCGGAGCACGGCGTGCGGGTGAGGTACCTCCACTCCGACATCGACACCGTCGAGCGCGTCGAGATCATCCGCGACCTCCGCGCCGGGGTCTTCGACGTGCTCGTAGGCATCAACCTGCTGCGCGAGGGCCTCGACATTCCGGAAGTCTCCCTGGTTGCCATTCTCGACGCCGACAAGGAGGGGTTCCTGCGAAGCGAGCGGTCCCTCATCCAGACGATCGGCCGCGCTGCCCGTAACCTTCACGGCCGCGCCATCCTCTACGCCGACCGCATGACGGACTCGATGAGGAAGGCGGTGGGCGAAACCGAACGCCGAAGAGAAAAGCAGGAAGCCTTCAACCGCGAACACGGGATCGTGCCGCGCGGCGTCAAGAAGGAGATCCGCGACATCATCGACGTCGTCGAGCGCGGTCCCGACATGCCGGTCCCGCCGTCGGAGGAGACGGCGAAGCCCGCCGTTCCCACGGACGAAAAGGGACTCGCCAGGGCCCTGAAGAAGCTCGAGGACGAGATGATGACGGCTGCGCGGAACCTCGACTTCGAACGCGCGGCGAAGCTGCGTGAGGAGCTGCGCGCCCTGCGCGAAGAAGCCTTCGGCGCGTCGGTCGACCGTTGAGGCTTCCCGGGCACAGGTGAGGCCCTTGGGATCGGCCTCAATCGGGGCGGCCTCCGAAAAAGATATAGTCAAGCGCCACCGTCTGCGGTAGGATACCCAGCATTGGAACCATCTTTGCCGGGTCCTCGGCGGCCCGTTCGGTGAACATCGTGATCAAAATACTTTTCGTCTGTACGGGGAACATCTGCCGGAGCCCGACTTCGCAGGCGATCTTCACCCGCATGGTCAAGCAGTTCGGCTTCGAGCGCGTCATCACCTCGGACAGCGCCGGCACGAGCGACTATCACGTGGGCGAAGCGCCCGACGTGCGCGCGCAGTTGGCCCTGAGGAAGCGCGGTCTCGACATCTCCAAGCATCGTGCCCGCCAGGTCGCCCTGGAAGACTTTGAGGAAGCCGATCTGATCCTGGCGATGGACTGGGAGAACCTCACCGAACTCCAGCAGCGCTCGCCCGCGCAGTACCGCCACAAGATCCAGCTTCTCATGCGCTACGCGAACGACATCGACGCCGCGGTGGTGCCGGACCCCTATTACGGGCTCAACGAAGGCTTCAACCAGGTGATCGAATACTGCACGGACGCCTGCGAGGGCCTTTTGGAGAACCTCGAAAAGAAGGCGAAGAAGCTCTTGGCGGAGCTCCCGCCCGAAGAGAATACGCCTCTCTGAGAAAGCTTCTCCGAGAAGGATTGACGCGACGAAGAGCCGACCCCCCGATGGGTCGGCTTTTTCGTCCTTCGCTACCCCGTCCGTACGTCTTTCCCTACCACCTTCGGTCAAGTCGAATGGCTGACTTGTTTGGTCGGGTATTTGGGTATATGATTCGTCTCACGCTGAATAACCGACTGAATTGGTCGGGTATGGGCGAGAGGGCCGGGAGAGGCCTTCCGCCCGGCTTTTTTGGGACACACCGCAGGGAGGAGGACCGACGTGAAGCTCACGACCAAAGGGCGTTTCGCCGTCACGGCGATGGTGGACATCGCCCTGCACCAGGCCGAGGGCTCGGGCCCGATCCCGATTTCCCAGATCGCCGAGCGGCAGAAGATTTCGCTCGCCTATCTGGAGCAGCTCTTCTGCCGGCTGCGCCGCGCGGGGCTCGTTGAGAGCACGCGCGGTCCCGGCGGCGGCTACAAGCTTGCGGACGTTCCCGAACGGATCACGATCGACCGCATCATCGCCGCGGTCGACGAAAACCTCGACACGTCGCAGTGCGGGGGCACGGGGACATGCCTCGGCGGCGCCGCCTGTCTCACCCACCACCTGTGGGAGAGGCTGAACGGCGTCATCGAGAGCTTCCTCTCCGGCATCACGCTCGCGTCGCTCGTTGCCGAGGAAAAGCACCGCAAGGGCAAGCGCCAACACGTCCCCGCGGTGATCCCCACGGCGAAGCACGAACACGATTCGCATCGACACCAGACCCGTCCCTGAGACGGGCGAGAGACCCTGAACGACACAAAGGAACGCATCATGAAGCTTCCGGTTTACCTTGACTACTCCGCCACGACGCCCGTCGATCCCCGCGTCGCCGCCAAGATGATCCCCTTCCTGACGAAAGACTTCGGGAATCCCGCTTCGCACAGCCACGCCTACGGCTGGACGGCCGAAAAGGCGGTTGAGGAAGCCCGCGGCCACGTCGCCGCCTTGATCGGTGCGGATCCCCGCGAAATCGTCTGGACGTCGGGCGCGACCGAAGCCGACAACCTCGCGATCAAGGGCGCCGCGCACTTCTACCGCGAGAAGGGCAAGCACCTCATCACGGTGAAAACCGAACACAAGGCGGTTTTGGATTCCATGCGCCACCTGGAAACGGAAGGCTACGAGGTCACGTACCTCGACGTTCAGGAAGACGGTCTGATCGACCTCGAGGCGCTCCGCGCCGCGATGCGCCCCGACACGATCCTCGTCTCCGTCATGGCGGTCAACAACGAAATCGGCGTCATTCAGGACCTCGAAGCGATCGGCGCGATGTGCCGTGAGCGCGGGATCCTCTTCCACTGCGACGCGACGCAGGCCCCGGGCCACATGCCGCTCGATGTCGACGCGATCAAGTGCGACCTGATGAGCCTCTCCGGGCACAAGGTCTACGGCCCGAAGGGCATCGGGGCGCTTTACGTCCGCCGCCGTCCGCGCGTTCGCATCGAGTGCCAGATCCACGGCGGCGGCCACGAGCGCGGCATGCGCTCCGGCACGCTCGCCACGCACCAGATCGTCGGCATGGGCGAAGCGTACCGCTTGGCGAAGCTCGAATTGGATGAAGAGCTTCCGCGCCTTCGCCGCCTGCGCGACCGCCTCTGGGACGGCATCCGCAGCAACATTCCCGAGATTTATCTGAACGGCAACTGGGAGCACCGCTCGCCCCACAACCTCAACGTGAGCTTCGCGTTCATCGAGGGCGAAAGCCTGATGATGGCCTTGAAGGACATCGCGTGCTCCTCGGGGTCGGCGTGCACGTCGGCGTCGCTCGAACCGAGCTACGTGCTGCGCGCGCTCGGCCGCGACGACGAACTCGCCCACAGCTCGATCCGCTTCACGCTCGGGCGCTTCACGACCGAAGAGGAGATCGACTACGTCGTCAAGAGCCTCGTCGAAAAGGTGGCGAAGCTCCGCGAAATGAGCCCGCTCTGGGAAATGCACCAGCAGGGCCTCGACCTCTCGAAGATCGAGTGGAGCGAACACTAATCCCGATTTCCCGTCCGGGGCCCTCTTGGGTCCCGGAGCACCAGGAGACCAGAACATGGCCTACAGCGAAAAACTCATCGACCATTACGAAAACCCCCGCAACGTGGGGACGCTCGACAAGGACGCCGACGACGTCGGCACCGGAATGGTGGGCGCGCCCGCCTGCGGCGACGTGATGCGTCTGCAGATCAAGGTGAACGGCGAGGGCGTCATCGAGGACGCCAAGTTCAAGACCTACGGCTGCGGCTCCGCGATCGCGAGCTCCTCGCTCGTGAGCGAATGGGTGAAGGGGAAGACTCTGGACGAAGCCTCCCAGCTCACCAACGCCGCCATCGCCGAAGAGCTCGCGCTCCCGCCGGTGAAGATTCACTGCTCGATCCTCGCGGAAGACGCCATCAAGGCCGCCATCCGCGACTACCGCAGCAAGCAGGAAAAGAAGGAGTAAGACCATGCCCGTCACGCTCACGGAAGCGGCCGCCCGTCACGTCCGCAAGTACCTCGAACGCCGCGGCAAGGGCATCGGCCTGCGTCTCGGCGTCAAGACCTCGGGCTGCTCCGGCATGGCCTACAAGCTCGAGTTCGCCGACGCGATCAACGAGGACGACAAGGTTTGGGAAAGCTTCGACGTCAAGGTGATCGTCGACGAAAAGAGCCTGCCCTACATCGACGGCACCGAGCTCGACTACACCCGCGAGGGTCTGCAGGAGGGGTTCCGCTTCAACAACCCCAACGAGACGAGCCGCTGCGGGTGCGGTGAATCCTTCCACGTCTGAGGGTCAGGATGACCGATCCCTTCGCCCTTTTCGGTGCCGAAGCCCGCTTCGGCATCGATCTTGAAAAGTTCGGGCGCGCGCGCGAGCGCGCGCTCGCTCGCGTTCATCCGGACCGTTTTGCGGACCGCCCGGCGGCCGAGCGCCGCGTCGCGGAGCAGTGGACCGCCCGCATCAACGAAGCGTGGGACACGCTTCGCGATCCCGTGCGCCGCGCCTCGTGGTTCTGCGCGCAGAACGGCGCGCCGGTGAACGCCGAAACCGACACCGCGATGCCCCCCGAATTCCTCATGCGCCAGATCGAGTGGCGCGAAGCGCTGGAAGCGGGCGGGGCCGACGCCGAAGCGGCGCTCTCGGAAGCCCGCGCGATGCGCGACCGCGCGCTCGGGCAGCTTGCCGACGCGATCGACGTGCGCCGCGACTTTCAGGCGGCCCGCGACCTCACGCGCGAACTGATGTTCGTCGAGCGCTTCCTCGCGCAGACGAAGTGACGACAGAAAGGAACCTACACTGATGGCGCTCTTTCAAATCGCCGAGCCCGGACTTTCCGCGGCACCCCACGAACACCGTCTCGCGGTCGGGATCGACCTCGGGACCACGAATTCGATCGTCGCGACCGTTCGGAGCGGCGAACCCGAGTGCATCGCGGACGAGGCGGGCGAGACGCTGCTCCCGTCCGTCGTGCGCTACCAGGCCGACGGCACCGTGACGGTGGGCCGCGAAGCGCGCGAGCACGCGCGCGACGACGCGAAGAACACGATCTCGAGCGCGAAGCGCCTGATCGGCCGCCGCCGCGAAGACCTCGCGAACCTGCCGAGCCTTCCCTACGACATCGTCGACGAAGGCGCGATGCTCGCGATCCGCACCGCGGCGGGCGTGAAGAGCCCGGTCGAAGTGAGCGCCGAAATCCTGAAGTCGCTCGCCGCGCGCGCCGAAGCGCGCCTGGGCGGCGACCTCGTGGGGGCCGTCATCACGGTGCCCGCCTACTTCGACGACGCGCAGCGTCAGGCGACGAAGGACGCGGCGCGCCTCGCGAACCTCAACGTGCTCCGTCTTCTGAACGAACCCACCGCCGCCGCACTCGCCTACGGGCTCGACAACGGTGCGGAAGGCGTCTACCTGGTCTACGACTTGGGGGGCGGCACCTTCGACGCGTCGCTCCTCAAACTCAACCGCGGCGTCTTCGAAGTGCTCGCGACGGGCGGGAATGCGTCCTTGGGCGGCGACGACTTCGACCACCGCATCTTCTGCCGTTTGGTCGAGCGCCTGGGCGACGAGGGCGTGCACCGCATCCTGTCGCCTGAAGAGAAGCGCCGCCTGATCGACGCCGCGCGCGCTGCGAAGGAGGCGCTGACCGACGCGGAAACCACCCGGATCCGCGTGGAGTTGGACGACGGCCTCGTGGTCGACGAGGAATTGACGCGCGACGAATTCGAAAAGATCACGGCGCATCTGGTCCGCAAGACCCTCTGCGCGGTGAAGGCCGTCCTGAAGGACGCCGAACTCGAACCTACTGAGATCAAGGGCGTCGTGCTCGTGGGCGGGTCGACCCGCATGCCCTGCGTGCGCCGCGCCGTGCGCGAGCTCTTCGGCGTCGAACCCCTGGTCGACATCGACCCGGACCGCGTCGTGGCGTTGGGCGCCGCGATGCAGGCGAACAAGCTCGCAGGCAACACCGCGGAAGGGGACGACTGGCTCCTTTTGGACGTCACGCCCCTCTCGCTCGGCCTTGAAACGATGGGCGGGTTGGTCGAGAAGATCATCCCGCGCAACAGCGCGATCCCGACCGCGATGGCGCAGGACTTCACCACCTTCAAGGACGGGCAGACCGCGATGGCGCTCCACGTCGTGCAGGGTGAGCGTGAAGTCGTGGACGCGTGCCGGTCGCTCGCGAAGTTTGAACTCCGCGGCATCCCGCCGATGGCGGCGGGCGCCGCCCGCATCCGCGTCACCTTCCAGGTGGACGCCGACGGGCTCCTTTCCGTTTCCGCGCGCGAAACCACGACGGGCGTCGAAGCCCGCGTCGAAGTGAAGCCCTCCTACGGCCTGACCGACGACGAAATCGTCCGGATGCTCCGCGACGGGAACGGCAGCGCCGAAGCCGACATGCGTGCGCGCGAACTCCGCGAGCAGCAGGTCGAAGCCCGCCGCATCATGGAGTCCGTCGCGAGCGCCTTGGCCGAAGACGCCGATCTCCTCTCCGCGGACGAGCGCGCCGAGATCGACCGCTTGGTCGAGGAGTTGACGCGCCTTGCCGCCACCGACGACACCCAGGCGATCAAGGCCGCCTCGGAGGCTCTCACGAAGGGCACCGAGACCTTCGCCGAACGCCGCATGGACCGCTCGATCCGCGCCGCGCTCCAGGGGAAGTCCTTGGACGACGACCTCTTCGCGGACGACGAAGAAGAACCCGCAGAACCCGCCAAGCATTGACGAAGGAGACCCTTCATGCCAAAGATCACCGTCCTCCCTCACGCCGAACTCTGCCCGGAAGGCACTTCCTTTGAGGTGCCCGTCGGCGCCAACCTCGCCCGCGCGCTGCTTGAGAACGGCATCAAGATCGAGCACGCCTGCGAATTCTCCTGCGCCTGCTCGACCTGCCACGTTTACGTCCGCGAGGGGTTGGAGACGCTGAACGAACCCGAAGACAACGAGCTCGACCACCTCGACGCCGCCTGGGGCGCCGGGCTCTACTCGCGGCTCTCCTGCCAGACGACGGTGGGTGAGGCCGACATCACGGTCGAGATCCCGAAGTATTCCCGCAATCACGCGAAGGAGCACTGATCATGAAGTGGACCGACACGCGTGAGATCGGCGAGACCCTCGCCGACGAATTCCCGGACGTGGACCCGCTCACGCTCTCCTTCGTGAAGATGCACGAGATGATCTGCGCGCTCCCCGATTTCGACGACGACCCGGAAGGGAGCAACGAGAAGATTCTCGAAGCGATCCTGACGGTGTGGTTGGACGAACGGGACTGACGGACGAGACGGAAGTCACGGATGGAGGAGCCCTTCAGGGGCTTCCTTGAGAACCGGAAAAAGCGAAAGGAGGTGAGCGTTTACTCACCTCCTTTCGTTTGGTGGGTATGGTGGGGATGGTGGGAGAGAGGACGTCCGGCATGGCCGAGGGTATGTCGCCCGGACGTCCTCCCTGAGGAGACGGTTACCCGAAGAGGATCATGTTGACGATCAAAGTCGTCACGAGGCCGAGGATCATCGGGATCCAGGTGCGGCGCACGATCGCGACGGGGCTCACGCCCGCGGCGCCCGCGACCGCGATGATGACGCCCGCGACCGGGCTCATCGCGCGGATCATGCCGGAGGCGAACTGCATCGGCGTGACGAGCGCTTCGACGGAGCCGCCCAACCCCGCGGCGACGTCGGGCGCCAGGGCCGCGAAGGACGAGTAGGCGCCGACGCCCGAACCCGTGAGGAAGGTGACGATCGAGACGATGCCGGTCAAAAGCACGGTCATCGCGCCCATGCCGGCGCCCACGCCCTGGGCGGAATTGATGATGATGTCAATGAGCCCCGAGGTCTTGAGGCCCGTCGCGAAGAATTCCGCGCAGATGATGAGCGCGACGATCCCCGCGAACATCTTCCCCATGCTCTGGAACATCGCCATCGCGTCCTTGAAGATCTTCTTCACGTCGCGGCAGCGGATGACTTCGATGATGACGACGCCCATCCACACCATGAAGAGCGCGGCGATCGTGTCGAGCTTGACGGACGAAACGACGAGGTTCGAGAAGATGATGAGAAGCGCGATGGGAAGGACCGGGAAGATCGCGTACCACTTCGGGGCGGCCGGCGCGTCCGACTTCTTCACCTCCACGACTTCGCTGTAGACGTCGTCGGCCCGTCATGATGAGGAACCCGGTCCCGGCGCTCTGCTTCGTCGCGATGTTCTTGAACGTCGCGAAGATGTCGAAGAGCCAGAAGCCGGAGGGCTTGACGCCCTTCGGGAGGAAGGAGGCGTCACCCATCAGGGCGACGCAGATGAGGATCGCAAGCCCCGCGAAGAGCAGCACGAGATGCGTCTGGAAGCGCTTCACGAGCGCCCAGCCCGCCACCACGGTGACGGCGACGGCGATCCAGGGAAGAAGTGCGGACATGAGGTTCTCCGATGTGTGGTCTTGGGACTAATGGTCTTGATGAGAGGGTTCCTTCGGTCAGAGGAAGGCCGCGAACTCGCGCTCCAGTGCGGCGACGGCCGCGCACTTGTCGGCGACGCTCGCCGCAAGGCGCTCACGGCGCAGTTGAAGTTCCTCACGCGCTTCGCGCAGCATCGCGTCGACTTCCGCGGGGGCGGCGCTCCCGCTCGTCCTGCGGGCGGCGACGATCCCCTTCGGGTCGAGGGCGTCGCGGAATTCCGCTTCGCTCATGGGGAGGTCGGCGGGCGCCTCCGGGAATTCCGCGCGGACGACGTCGCCGTAAATGCGCTGCATCTGGGCGTAGGGGAAGGCGAGCGGCAGCACGTTCTCGGCGCGGGCCCAGGAGACCATCGCGCTCGCGACGTGGTGGCCGATCCTAAAGGGCAGCCCGTAGTTGCGCATCAATCGGTCGGCGATCTCCTGCGAGGCGGTCCAGTCGCTGTTCAGCTCCTCCAGGGCGCGTTCCGGGTTGATGCGAAGGGCGTTGAGAACCTTCAGGAAGCGCTTCAGCATCCCGACCGCCGCGCGGGCCATGCGGGTGTTCTTCTCGACGCTCTTCCCGTCGGTCATGCCGGGGACGACGTTGTGGGCGCGCATGTGCACGGCGTTCATTTCCGCCAAAACGTCCGACGCGTCCGCGCGGCAGTTGTTCATGAGGCCGGGGTTCCTCTTTTGCGGCATGGCCGACGACACGTACGTGTTCTCGCCCCCTTCCTGCAGGATGATCCAGGGGCGCGGCTGCGCGTACTGAACCATGATGTCGTTCACCATGCTGCCGACGTGGATTGCGATGCTCCCGGCGACGGACGCGATTTCGAGGACCGCGTCGACCGGCGCCTGGCAGGTGGCGTCGAACGCGTTCCGGACTTCGCGCGCGAACCCGAGTTTGGCCGCCATCGCGGCGCGGTTCAAGGGCCACCCGGTGCCGTTCAATACGGTCGCCCCCATGCTCGACATGTCGTATCGGACGAGGCACTGCGCCAGGCGTTCGCGGTCGCGCAGGAACGAGGCCGCAAAGCCCAGGAGGTAGTGCGCGTAGCTGTTGGGCTGCGCGGCGACGCCGTTCGTGTAGTTGGGAACGATGGTGTCGCGGTGCTGCTCGGCGAGATCCAGGATCTTCGCGATCACGTCGTCGAGGGCTCCGGCGATCTGCGCCGCCTCCTCCCAGTCGAGCGCCATGCGCATCGTCGAGAGGATGTCCTGGGAGGAGCGCCCCGCGTGGATCAAGGTCACTTCGGGGGACGTCGCCGCGATGAGAAGCGGCTCGTAGGCGATGTACTTCTTGACGCGCTTCGTGGGATCGACGGCGGCCGCCTCTTCGACGGCGCGGATCCCGCGGGCGGCGAGGCGCGCCGTCGCGTCGTTCAGGAGGCCCTCGGCGCGGTTCACGACGACGGTCGCCTTGTTGATGGTCGAAATCCAGAAGAATTCGTCGCGGGGCTGGGTCTTCGCGGCGGCTTCGGGTTGGGTGTTCTGCACGGTCCTCTCCTCTGAGGGTGGGTTGATGTCCCCGAGTTTCGCTGAAGGCGAGGTGGCCGGACAACGGCCTGACGCGCAAAGTCACTTTGCGCAATACGCAAAGCAAAGGAGGTTAGAATGATCGGGAGAAACGCGAAGAAAACCGCGGCGGCTGCGGGCTTCTTTGCATGAGAAACACCGGCTGGCGGCGGTTCGCGGCCGGAAGAATCCTCGGAGGAACGGATGTCCCGAATCGACGACCTCAATGCCTGGCGCGCCTTCGTCGTCTTCGCGAAGGCGGGGACGCTCTCGGGCGCGGCGAAGGTGCTGGACGTGGAGGTCTCGAGCGTCTCCCGCGCGATCGCGGCCCTGGAGAAGAGCCTGGGGTGCGAGCTCATCCGGCACGCGGCGAGGCCGCTCACGCTGACGGACGCCGGAAAGACCGCCCTGAAGCGGATCGAACCGATCCTGCGCGCCCACGAATCTTTGGTCGAATCCCTCATGGAGGACGCCAAGGCCCTGGAGGGCCGCATCCGCTTGTCGAGCGCGCCGGGCTTCGCGTCGCGGCGGCTCGCTGGGATTTTGGAGCGTTTCTATGCCGTGCATCCCGGAATCACGATCGAGATTCTGAGCGGCCTTCAGGCGGCGGACGTCCAGAAGGGTCTCTGCGAGGTGGCGACGTTGACGGGCATGCCGACGCTCCCCGGGCTCGTCTGCATGAGCCGCGGGCGAAACGTCTATCTGCCGGTGGCGAGCCCCGGTTATGTCCGGCGCCACGGGATGCCGGTTTCGCCCGATCAGCTGCGTGCGCATACGGGCTTCATCTACGCGGGGCCGGTGCGTGCGGAAACGAAGGAGCTCTTTCGCGGCGGGCGCCGCGAGGCGGTGCAGTTCGGACAGGCGATCCGCTCGACCGACATCCTTGCGATCCGCGATGCGTTGCTGAAGGACATGGGCGTCGCGGTCGACATGCCGCTCGTGCAGATCCACGAAGACCTCCTGGACGGGAGGCTCGTGCCGATTCTCCCGGGTTGGTTCCGTCCGCCCGTCGAGTGCTTCATCGCCGCGGGCCGCGCCGCGTGGCACATGCGGCGCGTGCGTGTCTTCTTCGAGTGGTATGCGCGGGCGATGCAGGAGGTCTTTGCGTCCTACGAAGCGAAGGTCTCGGCGATCGTGGGGCTCCCCCACGACGAGGTTGCGGTGGACCGCAACGAAATCTTCAGAACTTGATTTGCACCCGGCGCAAATCTACTTTGTGGTCGGTCCTGTTTTGCACACAGTTGTGTCCGTTTAGGGTTGAGGTCAAACGGACAGGGAAACGACTCAGCCTTGCCCGATGAAGACCAAATCCGCAATGGATCCCAATCAGGAGAAGACCATGAACCATTCCCATCAGGCCGTCGTGAAGCCCCTCGCAGGGGCTGTGTTGGCAGCGCTGCTCCTCGCCTCCGGCGCGCAGGCGGCCGACGTTTCCGTCTACGGCATCATCGACCAGGGCGTCAAGTACACCCGCGACGGGCACGAGAATTCCTTCGAAATGAATTCCGGGCAGATCAACGGCTCGCGCTTCGGTCTGCGCGGCAAGGAAGAAATCTCGTCGGACCTCAAGGTCTACTTCAACGTTGAGGCCGGTTTCGATGCGGACACGGGTGCGTTGGGCGACGAAGACCGCTTCTTCAACCGCAATTCCATTGTCGGGCTCGAAACGCGTTGGGGCGACTTCAAGATCGGCCGCACGGCAGGCCTCGTGTCGGGCAATTCGGGCGGCATTTTCGCCGGCCGCGTCTCCCCGTTCGGCATCACCTGGCAGGAAGCTCAGTCGACTCAGGTGCTCTCGGGCGCCGTGGGTTCCCGCGTCGACAACAGCATCACCTATGCGTCGCCCCGCATGGCGGGCTTCCAGGTGCATCTGCAGGCTTCGAACGGGATCGATTTGGACGACTCCGTCCGCTCGTCCTACAAGGACCGCTATGCCGCGGCGGGCGTCACGTACCGTGCGGGCGGCCTTCGCTTCGTTGCGGCCGTCGACCGCATGTTCACGAAGAATGCTCAGGCGCCCGGGACCGCCGGCTACCGCGGCGACGACTGGATGACCTACAACATCGGCGGCTCGTACGATTTCGGGATGGTCCGCATCCACGCGGGCTACCAGTACGGTGACGGCGTGACGCGCGTCGGCAAGATCAGCTCGTCCGTCAAGGGGGCGTGGAGCGCGACCAACGAAAAGAACACGACGGGCTTCGACACCCATGGGTTCGTGCTCGGCGCCAACATCGATGTGGCTGGGGGTGAGCTCAAGGTGGCGACGGGCTACGTCAAGGGTGAACGCGACTGGAAGCGATTCCGTGACGATGGGTCCTTGAGTTACACCTACGATCAGGAGGTCGAGGGCTATCAGTTCGCGCTGGGCTACCTCTATCCGTTCTCGAACCGCACGGACTTCTACGTTGCGGGCGCCTACGTCCACGGGAAGGATGTGACGGACAGCATCAACTACCTCTCCACTGGGAACGTCGCGGCAAAAGACGCCACTAAGTCGCACCTCAAGTCCTTCATCGCGGGCATCCGCCATTCCTTCTGATCCATGCGAAAAGCCCCCGCTCGAAAAGCCGGGGGCTGAAGAGGAACTCATCATGCAATGGGAAAAGCATCTGACCGCGCTCGCGACCCTCGCGACGTTCGCCGTGGCGGCGACGGTTTCGGTCCCAGCGGCCGCGGCCGACTACAAGGTTGCGCCCTCGGTGACCGCACCGCTTGAGAAGAGCCCCAAGGTGGCGCTTCTCATCGGGAACTCGTACTCCTTCTACAACTGCGGCGTGCATACGGCCCTCCGCGGCCTCATGCAGAAGGGGGAACCGAAGGAATCGATGAAGACAAGGCTCCTTACGATCAGCTCGGGTTCGTTGAGCTTCCACGACGTGGCGCAGTACCTGTCGCCCCATGAGCAGGACCCGTACGCGGACGTTGAGGACGGCAAGCTCAAGCATCCGATGTTCGACGTTGTGCTGCTTCAGGGGCACTCCACCGCGGCGACGTCGAAGAAGCGCGTGCCGTACTTCGAAAAGTACGCCAAGGCCCACGCTGAGACGATCCGTGCCGCCGGGAGCACGCCGCTTCTCGTCATGACCTGGCCGAAGAAGGACAAGCCGGAAGACATCCGCAAGCTCGCCGACACGACGATCCGCATCGGGAACGAAGCCGGGATGCGCGTCGTTCCGGTGGGGCTGGCCTTCATGGAGGCTATCCGTCAGAAGCCGGACCTTGAGATGTACATGCCCGACAAGAGCCATCCGTCGATGGCCGGCACGTACCTCTACGGCGCGGTGCTCTACGCCTCGCTCTTCGGGCGCACGCCCGAGGCGATTCCGTACCTCGGCGAATGCGAAAAGCCGCTGCCGGAAGAAACCGCCGCGTTCCTGCGCGGCGTGGCCTGGAAGACCGTGAAGGACTTCTACGGCTGGAAGTAAGGACGAAGCACTTCCAAAGCGCCCACGGCCGCTTCAGACATGAGGCGGTTGTGGGCGATTTCGTCGGCCAGCCGCTCGGGCGGGAAGGCTTCGATGCGGTCGACTTCGCCGGGGCGCGGAGAAAGCGGAAAGCCGACGGGCACTTCGGTCGCGAAGCGCACGGTCTTCTCCAAAAGCAGTCCTTCTCCTGGGAGTACTTCCATGCGCACGCCGCCCGGGATCGTGCGGATGGGCAGAAGCGCGACGTCGAGTCCCGCCTCTTCAAGCGCTTCGCGCGCCAGAGCGGCCTCGGGCGTTTCGCCCGCCCGCACCATGCCGGCCGCGAGCGAATCCCAGAGCCCCGGGCCGATCCGCTTCGTCGCGGGGCGAAGCCCCAAGAGCACCGCGTCCCCTTGGGTGGCCGTCAAATGCACAACGTGGGTGAGCGCGCCCAATGCTCGAAAGAGCGACCGGTCGGCGGCGGCCAAGGCGTCGCCGACGGGCTCGATCGAAGAGGGGGTGATGCGGAGCGCGAAAAGCCCCAACGCCTCCCCCGTGGGTTCGGGAGCGAGCCCCCGGGCGATGAAGACGCGCTGGACCTCTTCAAGAAGTCCCGCACGGCCTTCAGGCGTGCCGGGGTCGGGGAGACGCAGGGTCTCCCCGTCGACGGCGGCCAAACCGGGCTCGACGAGCGCGCGGGCGGCATCCGGTCCCACGAACCCGATCGCGGCGCGCCCCAAGCACAAAGCCCCGAAGGACTCGGGGCTTTGCAAGGGTCGGGACCGGTACGCTTGGAACCAGGTCCCGACGTCGTGAAGGCCTTCGGGCATCAGAGGCCGGCTTCCGGACGCATGTGCGGGAAGAGCAGCACGTCGCGGATCGACGCGGCGTCGGTCAAGAGCATGATGAAGCGGTCGATGCCGATGCCGCAGCCGCCCGTCGGGGGCAGGCCGTACTCGAGCGCGCGGATGTAGTCGGCGTCGTAGTACATCGCCTCGTCGTCGCCGTGGCTCTTCCTTTCAACCTGCGCGCGGAAGCGCTCGGCCTGATCGTCCGGGTCGTTCAGTTCCGAGAACCCGTTCGCGGTTTCGCGGCCGGCGATGTAGAGCTCGAACCGTTCGGTGACGTCGTGGTTTTCGTCCGAGGCGCGCGCCAGAGGCGAAATCTCCGTCGGGAAGTTGATGATGAAGGTGGGCTCGATCAGCTTCGATTCGGCGGTTTCCTCAAAGAGCGCCATCTGAAGGGCACCCAGGCCGACGTAGTCGGGCTGCGGGGCGCCGAGACGGGTGAGCTCGCTTCGGAGGAACTCTTCGTTTTCGAGGTCGCCCATCGTGTACTGCGGGGCGTGCTCGAGGATGGCCTCGACCGGCGTCACGCGCTTGAAGGGCTTCGAGAGGTCGATCGTGTGGCCCTGGTACTGAAGGACGGCCGAGCCCGTCGCCTCTTGGGCGACGTGACGAAGGAGCGCTTTCGGTAGTCCATCTGGTCGCGGTACGTCCAGTAGGTCGCGTAGAACTCCATCATCGTGAATTCCGGGTTGTGACGCGCCGAGACGCCCTCGTTGCGGAAGTTGCGGTTGATTTCGAAGACGCGTTCAAAGCCGCCCACCACGAGGCGCTTCAGGTAGAGCTCCGGCGCGATCCTCAGGTACATGTCGATGTCGAGCGCGTTGTGGTGCGTCACGAAGGGCTTCGCGTTGGCACCGCCCGGAATCGGGTGGAGCATCGGCGTTTCGACTTCGAGGAAGCGGTTCGCGATCATGAAGCCGCGGATCGCGGCGATCGCCTTCGAGCGGACGAGAAAGCGCGAGCGGGATTCCTCATTCATGATGAGGTCGACGTAGCGCTGGCGGTAGCACATTTCGGTGTCGACGAGACCCTTGTGCTTGTCGGGAAGCGGACGGATGTTCTTCGTCATCAGGCGCACTTCGTGCGCGCGCACCGAGAGTTCGCCCGTCTTCGTACGGAAGAGCGTGCCCTTCACCGCGACGATGTCGCCCAGGTCGAACTGCTTGAAGGCGGCGTAGGATTCTTCGCCCACGGCTTCGCGTTCGATGAAGTACTGCATTTCGCCCGTGAAGTCGCGCACCGTCGCGAAGCTCGCACGGCCCATGACGCGCTTCAGCATCATGCGGCCCGAGACGGCCACTTCGGGCTTGGCGGCTTCGAGTTCTTCGGCGGAGGCCTCACCCCACTTCGCGCGGATGTCGCCGAAGAGGTCGGTGCGCTTGAAGTCGTTCGGGTAGGCGACGCCCGCCGCGCGGAGCTTGTCGAGCTTGCCGCGGCGTTCGGCGATGAGACGGTTTTCTTCCTCCGCGATCTGCGCGGCGGACAACTGGGTTTCGTTTTCAGCCATGTGATTTCCTTCTTGGGGGCGGGAGGCCCGTAGGGGGGCCTCCCGCGCCCGGTCAGCGGGAGCCTGCGGCGGTCGTCATTCGGCCTTGGGGCCGATGCCGAGCTTGAGACTCGCCTCGATGAACTGGTCCAAATCGCCGTCGAGAACGGCGCCGGTGTTGCCTGTTTCCACGTTCGTGCGGAGGTCCTTCACGCGGGACTGGTCCAGGACGTAGCTGCGGATCTGGTGACCCCAGCCGATGTCGGACTTCGACTCTTCGAGCTTGTTCTGCGCTTCCATGCGCTTTCGCATTTCAAGTTCGTAGAGCTTCGCCTTCAACTGCTGCATCGCTTTTTCGCGGTTGCGGTGCTGCGAACGGTCGTCCTGACAGATCGTGATGATGCCGGTCGGGACGTGGTGGATTCGGACGGCGGATTCCGTCTTCTGGATGTGCTGACCACCGGCGCCCGAAGCGCGGAACACGTCGACCTTGAGGTCGGCGGGGTTGATCTCGATTTCGATCGAGTCGTCCACTTCCGGATAGACGTAGACCGACGTGAACGAGGTGTGGCGGCGCGCGTTCGAATCGAACGGGCTCTTGCGCACGAGGCGGTGGATGCCCGTTTCGGTGCGCAGCGTTCCGAAGGCCCATTCGCCCTCGATGTAGAGCGTGGCGGACTTGATGCCCGCGACGTCGCCCGCACTTTCTTCTTCCAGGGTGACCTTGAAGCCCTTGCGTTCCGCGTAGCGCATGTACATGCGCTCCAGCATGCTCGCCCAGTCCTGGGCTTCCGTGCCGCCCGCGCCCGCCTGGATTTCCAGGTAGCAGTTCGCCGGGTCCATCGGCTGGTTGAACATGCGCTTGAATTCGAGCGAGGCGACTTCGCGTTCGATCGCCTCGACGTCCTGGCCCACGGCTTCAACCGTGTCCCAATCTTCTTCCGCCATGGAGAGCTCGAAGAGCTCCGCGGCGTCGTTCAGGCCCGCGGTCAGACGCTGGAAGCTGCCGACGATGTCGTCGAGGAGCTTCTTTTCCTTGCTGATTTCCTGGGCGTGTTTGGGGTCGTTCCAGAGGTCGGGATTCTCGACCTCACGGTTCACTTCTTCGAGTCGGCGCGCTTTGCGATCGACGTCAAAGATACCCCCGAAGTTCGATCAGCCGGCGGCTGAGGTCTTCCTGAAGATTCTGGATCTGGTTGATGCGTTCGACTTCCATGGGTGGGAAACCTCGTTCAGTACTTGAATGGGGTTGAAATGGGGGCGCCGGGCCGCCGGACTCACCCCAAGTCGGGAGTCGACGGGGCCGCACCCCGAAAATGAAGCCGTCATTATAGCGAAGCGGCCCGTAAATCCTTGGATTTTCGGGCCGCGGGTGAGGTGTCCGGAGCGCCGGACGGCGTTATTCGGCGGCTTCGGCCGCCTCGACGACGAGCTCGACCGTCCTGCGGCCGTTCCAGGCGTTGATGACCGGGCGGTACGCGAGCCGCACGGTGCCGGGAAGGGCCGCCGTGCGCCGGAAGAAGATGGCGCCGAAGCGCTCGGTGCCGAGCTCCAGCGTGAGTTTGAGGTGCGCGTCCTTCACGATCTTTTGGCTCAGAACCCGGAAGGTGTTCGCAAAGAGCGGAGGCTCGAACCCCTGACCCCAGATCTGGCGGTCGGTTTCCATCACGAGCCGCTCGGTGATGTCGGTCGGGCGCAGTTCCCCGTCCGTCATCACGGTGTGTTCGAACGCGTGCGGGTCGGCCAAGGTGCGCACGGCCTCTTCAAAGGCCGCCCGGAAGTCGGCGAGGCGCTCGGGCCGCAGCGTCAGCCCCGCCGCCATCGCGTGCCCGCCGAATTTGAGCACCGCGTCGGGGAGGCGCTTAGCGACGAGGTCGATCGCATCCCTGAGGTGCACCCCCGGAATGCTGCGCCCGGACCCCTTGAGGTTCCCGGACTCGGAGGGCGCGAAGGCGACGACCGGACGGTTGGTCTTCTCGCGGATGCGCGCGGCGACCAAGCCCACCACGCCTTCGTTGAAGCCCTCGTCGTAGATCGCGAGCGCGGGCGTTTGCTCGAGGTCCGTCCCGGCGATCGCGGCCAAGGCCGTCTCCTGCATCTCGGCTTCGAGTGTGCGCCGCTCCTGGTTCGTGTTGTTGAGGCAGTCGGCGAGGTAGTGGGCGCGCTCGGGGTCGTCCGCGAGGAGGCATTCGATCCCGGTTTCCATGGAGGCCAAGCGCCCGGCCGCGTTGATGCGCGGGCCCACGGCGAAGCCGAAGTCGGCGACGCTCGCTTCCTTGGCGTCGCGGCGCGCGACCGAGAAGAGCGCGAGGATCCCGGGGTGCGTGCGGCCCTGGCGGATGCGCTTCAGGCCCTGCGCCACGAGGATGCGGTTGTTCTTGTCGAGACGCACGACGTCGGCGACGGTGCCGAGCGCGACGAAGTCGACCAATTGATCGAGCCTCGGCTGCGTCGTCTGGTCGTAGACGCCGCGCTCGCGAAGGAGGGCTCGGAGCGTCAAAAGCACGTAGTACATGACGCCCACGCCCGCCAAGGCTTTCGACGGAAACGCCGAATCGGGAAGGTTCGGGTTCACGATCGCCGCGCACTTCGGGAGTTCCGGCCCGGGGAGATGGTGGTCGGTGACGACCGTGTCGATCCCATGGCGGCGGCGCGCGCGATGGGTGCGGCGCTCGAAACGCCGTTGTCGACCGTGAGGATGAGGTCAGGCCGGGGGGTTCATCCCCGCGATGATGTCGACCAAGGCGTCGGTGAGGCCGTAGCCGTGGAGGACGCGGTCGGGGACGAGATAGTCGACGGTGAGCCCCATCGCGCGGAGGCCTCTCAGGCCCACCACGCAGGCGGTGGCGCCGTCGCAGTCGTAGTCGGCGACGATGATGACGCGTTCGCCCCGCTCACGCGCGAGCGCGAGGCGCTCGGCCGCTTCGCGGGTGCCTTCGAGCATCGCGGGGGAGAGAAGCCCCTTCCATTCCTGTTCGAGGTCTTCGCGGCAGGTGATGCCGCGGGCGGCCAGCGCGCGGGCGATCGGGGCGGAGTGGCCGCACTGCTGGAGCGACGCCGCGGCGCGCACGTCGTAGGGTCGGGTGAGGATGCGGGTCAAGACGAGACTCCGTCGATGAGCCAAAGGAGGGGGGCCACGGGCTTCGGGCGCCGGATGAAGGAAAGAAGCCCGGCTTCCTTCGGGGTCATCGTGGCGGAGGTGCCCGCGCCGAACATGACGACGACGGGTTCGTCCGCTTCGCGCGCATCCGACGCCGCCTCCGCCTTGAGCGCCATGAAGGCCGCGTGCGCTTCGGGAAGCGCGCGGCGCCAGGCGTCGAGGTCTCCGCGCAGCCACGGGCGCATCAGATGCGGGATGACGGCCAGGAGGTCCCCCTTCGGGGCCGCGCGCCAGGCGGTCGCGAAGGGCGTCGTGCGGTCCTTGAGCATCCCGGCCTTCTGGGCCCAGCCGCGGATCGCAGCGTCGTCCGAGAGGACCGCGCGGATCTTCGTGGGTGGGAGCGCCCCTTCGGCCGTGCCGCCGCCGTGGAGCCAGAAGCCGGCGATGCCTGTGAGCTTCGGGTCGGCCTTCGCCGCGTCGGTGAGCGCGAGAGAGAGTTCCTCCAGCTTGTGCGCGTCCGTGCCCGCACGCTGGTGCGCGAGTTCGTCCCAGGGGAGGCCTTCCAAGGATCCGGCCGGCGCGGCCGAGGCGTCCCAGAGGGTCTTCGTCGTGAGGTAGAGGCCGGCGCCGCTCCACTGAAGGCGCCCGCCCGCGGCTTCGACCGCGGGAGAAAGGCGCATGAGGAGCGGGAGCGTCAGATCGTCCGTGATGGGAAAGACGCCGCCCACGCGGCCCTCGGCGTCGCGGGTGAGGGGCGTGAGCGCCCACATTTCGGTCGACTGCTCGGGGCCGCCTTGGGCGACCCACGCGTAGGGGGCGGTGACGGGGGCGCCGCGGCGCTGCGCGACCACGCGCCAGGCCCAGACGAGGTGCGGCGCGCGCCCGAAGGGTTCGGGGGCGATCCACTGCGTCACGGGGTCTTCGGCGGCGTCGCCGAAGGCGTCGAGCATCGCGCGTTCGGCCGACGTGAGCGTCTCCAGAAGGTGCCGCGCGGCGGGCTCGGGCCAGCGCGCGCCGGGAATGAGGATGAAGGCTTTGTAAGTCATGGTGCCCATGATTGTAAGGGGGCGTAGAGCGGGCGGATGCGGGTCCGCCGGCGGCCTTTAGAATGGTCGGCATCCGAAAACCTTCCCTTTCACACCATCCAAAGGTTCCCGATTGCGCTTTCCCTATGAACTTTGGATCGGCCTCACCTACACGCGTGCGGGCCGTCGGGGACGCCGCCGAGACGGCTTCCTCTCCTTCATCTCCGCGATGTCGGTCGCGTCGATCGCGCTGGGCGTGGCGGCGCTCATCATCGTGCTCTCCGTCATGAACGGCTTCCAGAAGGAAGTCCGCGACCGCATGCTCTCGGTCGTGGCGCACATCGAGGTGACCTCGTCGGACGGCCCGCTCGAAGACTGGCAGGCGTTGGCGAAGAAGCTCGAAGCCCGCCCCGACGTCGTCGCGGCGGCGCCCTTCGTGCAGGGGCAGGGACTCCTTTCTTCCGGGCGAAGCGTCCGCGGCGCCTTGATCAAGGGCGTCGACCCCGCGACCGAACCCCGCGTGAGCGAGGCCGCCGCGCACGTGGCGGGGAAAGGCCTGGAGAGCCTCAAGCCCGGGTCCTTCGCCGTGGTGTTGGGGAGCGACCTCGCGCGGCTCCTGCGCGTCGGCGTGGGCGACCGCGTGGCGCTTCTGGTCCCCGAAGGGAACCTGACGCCCGCCGGTCTCATCCCCCGCGTGAAGCAGTTCACGGTGACGGGGCTCCTTTCCTCCGGGCACTACGAATTCGACAGCAGCATGGCGCTCGTCAACGTGGAGGACGCCGCGGCGCTCTTCCGTACGGGCGGCCCGAAGGGCCTGAGGTTGAAGGTCGCCGACATGAACGAAGCGCCGCAGATTGCCGCCTCGATCGTCGCGGACCTCCCGCCCACGGGTGTGGGCGTCGGACTGGTCGCGGCAGAACCGCACGTGGTTTGCGGCCGTGCAGGTCGAAAAGCGCATGATGGGGATCATCCTTTTCCTCATCGTGCTCGTGGGCGCCTTCGGGCTCGTCTCCTCGCTCGTCATGACCGTGACGGAAAAACAGGCCGACATCGCGATCCTGCGCACGATCGGCGCCTCGCCCGCCTCCATCATGTCGGTCTTCGTCGTGCAGGGCGCGGTGGTGGCGCTGGTGGGCGTCGCCGCGGGGGTCGCCGCCGGGCTCGGCATTGCCTACAACGTCGACGTGATCGTCTCCTCCATTGAAGCGATGCTGGGCGTTCAGTTCCTCCCGAAGGAGATCTACTTCATCAGCTCGATGCCTTCGGACCCGCGGATGTCGGACGTCGTGCCGATCGCCGTCTTCTCGTTCCTTCTGGCGTTGGCCGCCACGCTCTACCCGAGCTGGCGCGCCGCCAAGACCCAACCTGCGGAGGCGCTTCGCTATGAATGACGTGATTCTCGACGTGCGGGGGCTCAAGAAGACCTACCGCGAAGGGGACGCCTCCGTGGAGGTGTTGAAGGGCGTCGACCTCACGGTGCGTCGCGGCGAAACCGTCGCGATCCTCGGGGCTTCGGGCTCGGGGAAGTCGACGCTCCTTCACGCCGTGGGCGCTTTGGACGCGTTCGACGCGGGCGAAGTGACGGTGGACGGCACCCCCGTCTCCGGCATGAGCGAAAAGGAGCGCGGGCGCCTTCGGAACGCCGCCTTCGGCTTCGTCTACCAGTTTCATCATCTTCTGCCTGAGTTTTCCGCGGTCGACAACGTCGCGATGCCCTTGATCGTCCGGCGCGAACCGAGGGACGCCGCCCGGGCGCGCGCGGCGGAGGTGTTGGAGAAGATGGGGCTCGGCCACCGGCTCACGCATCTCCCCTCGCAGCTCTCGGGCGGGGAGCGTCAGCGCGTCGCCGTTGCCCGCGCGTTGGTCGGGCGCCCGAAGTGCGTCCTCGCGGACGAGCCCACGGGGAACCTTGACGGCGACACGGCGGCGATGGTCTTCGACCGCTTTCTGGAGCTCGCCCGAACGGAAGGCACGGCGCTCGTCATCGTGACGCACGACCGCGCCTTGGCGGCGAAGTGCGACCGCACGCTCACGCTCGCGGGCGGCCGGATCGAAGAGGCCTGAGCGGAGTCCGCCCATGCTCGGATTGATCGACACGCACAGCCACGCCTGGGTGGACGACTGGTCGGGGTCCGACGAGGCGCTCCTCGAGGCGAAGCGCGCGGGCGTCCTCTCGATGGTGTTGACCGCAGGCGGCCCCGACAACTGGGACGCGTGCCGCGGCTACGCACCCGCAGCAATACGTA
>VOFH01001556.1_pt1 | contig 32606 bp, 51 predicted proteins | sample 5384091 | NCBI WGS metagenome assembly VOFH01 (sample SAMN12384727, study PRJNA508395) | human gut metagenome | isolation source: healthy gut G | host: Homo sapiens
CAGCGATTATCGGAGAGAGCATTAAAGCGTATTATCCGTTTTAAAGGAAATAAAGTGACCGGAGATATTCATCTGGGTGACTGGGGATATCAGATGGGTCTGATTATTACTGAGCTTAAAAAGCGTAAAGCCGGATCTGCCATATTTTGATGAGAGTTTTGGAGGAGAGTATCCGAAGGAAGCACCGTTTACCATCAGCGAACTGGAGGAAATCTATCCGACTGCCAGTGCCTATGCCAAAGAGCATGAGGATTACAGAGAAGAAGCATTGCATGCGACTTATCTGTTGCAGAATGGTTATAAAGGATATCGTGCGATCTGGAAACATATTATGAATGTGTCTGTAACTGACTTGAAGAAGAACTACCAGAGACTGAGTGTAGATTTTGATCTCTGGAAGGGTGAATCTGATGCCCAGGCGTATATTCCGGATATGGTTGAGATGCTCAAGGAGAAAGGATTCGCACATTATGACCAGGGAGCTTTGTTGTGGATGTGGCAGAAGAGACAGATAAGAAAGAGAATTCCTCCGTGTATGATTCTGAAGTCAGACGGTGCGGCATTGTATGACACGACGGATCTTGCAACGCTGGTAGAGCGTGAAGAGTTATATCAGCCGGATCAAGTGATCTATGTTGTTGATAAGCGTCAGGAACTGCATTTTGTGCAGGTATTCCGTTGTGCGAAGAAGACAGGAATTGTAAAACCGGAGACAGAACTTACATTCCTTGGATTTGGTACGATGAATGGAAAGGACGGCAAAGCCGTTTAAGACAAGAGAAGGCGGTGTTATGCGTCTGGAAAATCTGATTCGTGATATCAATGATGAAATGTATAAGAAGATCATGGACAACCGTACAGTAGAGGAGGCGGATGCAAGAAGACAGCGGCGGAAGTCGGTCTTGCTGCCATTAAGTATGGAGATCTTTCAACCAGGCTTCTAAGGATTATATCTTTGATGTTGACAGCTTTACTTCCTTTGAGGGAAATACAGGACCGTATATTCTTTATACGATCGTGCGTATCAAGTCCATCCTCAAGAAATATGCGGAGAATGGCGGAAATGCAGAGGAGCGAAGATTCTTGCAGCAGAAAATGCAGCAGAAAAGGCACTGATGCTTGCAGGTTCTGAAATTTAATGAAGTGATCGATACCGTATATGCCGAGACAGCACCGCATAAGTTTTGTGCTTATATTTATGATCTCGCCAATGAATTTAATAAGTTCTATCATGAGACAAAGATCTTGTCTGAAGAGGATGAGGCAAAGAAGAGCGGCTATATCGCACTCCTGAATCTGGCGAAAAAAGTTCTGGAAACCTGTATTGATCTGCTTGGATTCACTGCACCGGAAAGGATGTAAGACTTCATGACGGAAAATGGATTGATGGAAAGCTCGCAGACAGAAAATTATTTTATAATAACAGTCATCAGAAGTCATTTGAGGCGACGGTCCTCTCCTGTCAGAAAAAGGAAAACTATTATGAAATCGTACTGGATCAGACCGCTTTCTTCCCGGAAGGGGGCGGTCAGTATGCAGATACCGGATATCTGGGGGATGCAAAAGGTACTGGATGTGCAGGAGCAGGAGGGACAGATCCTCCACAGAACGGACCAGGAACTGCCGGTCGGAGAAAAGGTGACAGGACAGCTTGACTGGGAACTGCGGTTTATGAAGATGCAGCAACATACAGGTGAGCATATCGTCTCCGGAATCGTGCATGAACGCTATGGTTATGAAAATGTTGGTTTTCATCTGGGAAATGAAGACTGTACGATGGATTTTAACGGAGAGATCCCGGTGGAAGATCTGCAGGAAATAGAGTTTCGTGCAAATCAGGCAGTCTGGGAAAATCTCAAAATACAGATCCTTTATCCTTCCAAAGAAGAGGAAAAGAGATGACTTACCGGAGCAAGATCGAGATCACCGGACAGGTGAGAGTGGTTATCATTCCCGGATATGATGCCTGTGCCTGCTGTGCACCGCATGTAGATTTTACGGGAGAGATCGGACTGATCAAGCTGGTTGGCATGCAGCGGTATAAAGGCGGTGTGCGTGTAACGATGCTTTGCGGAGGCAGGGCAATGGCTGATTATGCTTTTAAAGCAGAAGCAGGCAAAAGAAATTTCAGCGATGCTGTGTGCAAAAGAAAATGAACTGACCGATGCCGTGGCACATCTGCAGAGAGAGCTGGCGGAAAGAAGACAGAACTGGCAGAAAAGGAGCAGGAACTGATCCGGTGTAAAGCGGAGCAGATTCCGGAGTCAGAGCAGATTGTCTGTATTTTCCCGGAAGGAATCAGGGAGACTCTCTCAGGATACTGATGAATGCAGTCCTTGAAAAAAACGGAAGCTTTGTGCCGTGTTCAGTGGAAATGATGCTGCAGGATACCGGTATGTGATTGGAAGCCGGGATGTAGATGTGAAATATGGCGAAAGAGCTGAATGCCGCATTTGAAGGACGCGGTGGAGGAAGACCGGAGATGGTACAGGGAACAGTCAGAGGAACGGAAGAGGAACTGCGGAACTGGATTCTGAAGAAAGCGGAGGAACTGTAGATGAATCAAAAAAAAAAGCAAAATCCATTCTGGCATCTGGCAGGACCGCTGCTGGGATACTGGGTGATCCAGTTAGTTGCAGAGATTATCGTTTCGATGCTGGTCATGCTTCCTTATGCAGCAAAGTATCTGAGTCTGGTTATGAGCCATGCTTCAGAAATGAATTATACAGATGTGGTAAATAAATATTATATGGAGACGATGCAGCCGGGGCTGGAGCTGGTGTTGAAATATGCTACAGAGATTAACGGTGTGACAGCACTTTTCACATTGATTCTTACGGTATCTTTATTTCGTCTGGACAGAAAGAAAGAGAAGCAGGCAGGGATACCGCAGCGGCAAAAAGTATCTGCCGGAAACTATCTCTGGCTGATCCTGATGGGAGCAGCAGGAAGTATCGGAGTAACCTGTCTGTCTGTTTTGGCACAGCTTGCGATGAACAGCAACAGCTATCAGCAGAGTGTACAGAGTACCTATGCCGCACCGATTTTTGTTCAGGTTGTGGTTGTGGGGATCATTATCCCGGTCGCAGAAGAGATGATGTTCCTGGGGGGTTCTGTATCGCAGATACAGAGAGACAAAGGGCTTTTTATTATGCGGCACTGTGGTCATCGGTTTTCTTTTCGGTGACGCATCTGACGATGATCCAGACCGTTTATGCATTTCTGCTGGGGATCCTGCTGTGCTATGTCTATGAAAAGTATGGCTCAGTGAAGGCAGCGATAGGTTTGCATATCTGCCTGAATACCGGGTCGATCCTCTTTACCGGGGGCGGTCTGTTCAGATGGCTGGCAGGAGATCTGATGAGGATGGGACTGGCGATCATTTTAAGTGCTTTCTTCTGTTCCGTCTTATTTGTTATGATACAGAAGACCGGTGATCCGGTAATGGAGAAAAAAAACCTTCAAGGGAAAACGATGAACCATAACAGGAATATATATAGAAAATTGTATTTATAAAAATACAATCTTGAATTGTACGCAATGGGGCGTGTGACCTATTGCGCCTTTTTTTTTTACTTTTATGAAGAAAAATCCAGTGATTAAAAGGAAATATCGAAGATATCAGGAATTGATGTTAAATTCATAAAAAACTTAAATAATCAGACAATTAAAAATAAAATAATAAAAGTCGAATTATCAGATAATTTACAGAAAATTCCTGTTTACAAGATAGGGAAAAAGAGTTATATTTTAAAAAAGTTTCAAATATGCAAAAAGAAAGGACAGCGACTATGAGGAAAGAAAATGAAATCCCACAGCAGGGTCTGTATCGTGAAAGTTTTGAACATGATAACTGCGGTATTGGAGCAATCGTTAATATCAAAGGTCAGAAAAGCCACAGTACAGTAGTAGGAAAATGCTTTAATATCGTGGAAAACTGGAGCATAGAGCCGGAAAGGATGCAGAAGGAAAGACAGGAGATGGTGTTGGAATTCTGACACAGATTCCACATAATTTTTTTAAAAAAGGTCTGTCAGGAACTCAGGGATTGAACTTGGTGGAGAGAGAGATTATGGTGTGGGAATGTTTTCCTTCCGCAGGACGAGCTGAAAGAAATCAGGTGAAGAAGATCTTTGAGGTGATCGTAAAAAAGGAAGGACTGAAATTCTTAGGATGGAGAGAAGTTCCGATTCACCCGGATAAACTGGAAAAGTGCGGTTGACTGTATGCCATATATCATGCAGGCGTTTATCGAACGTCCGTCCAGGTATGCAAAGGGACTGGAATTTGACCGCCGGCTGTATGTGGTAAGAAGGATCTTTGAACAGAGCAGTGATGACACGTATGTCGTTTCACTCTCCAGCAGAACGATCGTCTATAAAGGATGTTCCTTGTAGGACAGCTCCGTCTTTTCTTTGCAGATCTGCAGGATGAGGAGTATGTATCAGCTATCGCCATGGTACATTCCCGTTTCAGTACGAATACAGCACCAAGCTGGGAGAGAGCACATCCGAACCGTTTCATCGTACATAACGGAGAGATCAATACAATTCGTGGTAATGCGGATAAGATGCGTGCCAGAGAAGAAACGATGGAGGCAGGCAGACTGAAAGGTGAGCTTCATAAAGTTCTTCCGGCGATCAATACCTCCGGTTCTGACTCGGCAATGCTTGACAATGCACTGGAATTTATGGTCATGAGTGGAATGGAGCTTCCGCTGGCAGTCATGATCGCAATTCCTGAACCGTGGGTCAACAACAATGAAATGTCTCAGAACAAGAAAGATTTTTATCAGTACTATGCGACTATGATGGAGCCATGGGATGGTCCTGCGTCAATTCTGTTCTCAGATGGTGATGTTATGGGAGCGGTTCTTGACAGAAACGGTCTTCGTCCATCCAGATACTATATCACAGAGGATGATAACCTGATCCTTTCTTCTGAGGTCGGAGTACTGGATATTGATCCGTCAAAGATTGTCATGAAAGAAAGACTTCATCCAGGCAAAATGCTTCTTGTTGATACTGTTGCAGGACGCGTGATCGATGATGAGGAATTAAAAGAAAAAATACGCAAACGAGCATCCATATGGTGAGTGGCTGGACAGCAATCTGATTCGCTTGAAGGATTTGAAAATCCCGAATAAAGATGTTCCAAAATATACGGCGGAAGAGTGTACACAGCTTCAGAAAGCATTTCGGATATTCTTATGAAGACGTGAAAACTTCTATTCTGACAATGGCAAAGAACGGTGGAAGGAACCGCAGCGATGGGAATGGATGCACCATTGTCCGTTCTTTCAAAAAGCGTCAGCCGTTGTTTGGATATTTCAAACAGTTATTTGCCCAGGTTACGAACCCGCCAATTGATGCGATCCGTGAGGAAGTTGTAACATCCACTACGATCTACATCGGAAAAGACGGAAACCTGCTGGAGCAGAAAGAAGAGAAATTGTAAGATGCTCAGGGTAAATAACCCGATCCTGACCAATACCGATCTTCTGAAGATCAAGAACATGAATGTGGACGGATTCAAAGTTGCAGAGATCCCGATCACTTATTATAAAATACAAGTCTTGAAAAGGCAATTGAATATCTGTTTATTGAAGTAGACCGTGTGATCCGTGAGGGCGCTAATATTTTAATTCTGACAGACCGGGATGTAGATGAGTATCATGTAGCAATTCCGTCACTTCTGGCTGTATCGGGATTGCAGCAGCATCTAGTCCGCACAAAGAAGAGAACCTCAGTCGCGATGATTCTGGAAAGTGGAGAGCCTAGAGAGGTTCATCATTTTGCAACACTGCTTGGATATGGAGCATGTGCGATTAATCCATATCTGGCACATGAGTCAATCCGTCAGCTGATTGAGGCAAATCTGCTTCACAAAGATTATTATGCAGCAGTAGATGATTATAACTCTGCGGTGATCCATGGAATCATCAAGATCGCATCCAAGATGGGAATCTCAACGATCCAGTCTTATCAGGGAGCAAAGATCTTTGAGGCGATCGGTCTGAAGAGTGACTTTATCAATCGTTATTTTACCGATACAGTCAGCCGTGTCGGTGGAATCGGAATTGAGGATATTGCAGAAGATTATACTGCATTCCATACAGAGGCCTTTGATCCGCTGGGACTTGCTGTTGATATGACACTGGACAGTGTCGGAAAACATAAATGAAGAGCGGTGGAGAAGAACATCTTTACAATCCACAGACCATCCATATGCTTCAGCAGTCTACAAGAACCGGAAGCTATGATCTGTTCACACAGTACACAGATGGTGGATGAAGAAGGAAAAGATCAACCTGAGAGGCCAGCTTGAATTTAATTATCCGAAGAAGAGCGTTCCGATCGAAGAAGTGGAAAGCGTAGATTCTATTGTGACACGTTTTAAGACCGGAGCCATGTCTTATGGATCTATCTCAAAGAAGCCCATGAGACACTGGCCATCGCCATGAATATGCTTCATGGTAAATCCAACTCCGGTGAAGGTGGTGGAGAGGATATCGAGCGACTGGATACAAAGAAAATGTTCTGCAATCAAACAGGTGGCTTCCAGGGCGGTTCGGAGTTACATCCAGATACCTGGTCAGTGCACAGGAAATCCAGATCAAGATGGCACAGGGAGCAAAACCAGGAGAAGGTGGACATCTTCCGGGGGAAAGGTATATCCTTGGATTGCCAAGACACGTCATTCCACACCGGGTGTAGTCTTTGATCTCACCACCGCCACATCATGATATTTATTCAATCGAGGATCTTGCACAGTTGATCTTATGACTGTAAAAATGCAAATAAAAATGCAAGAATTTCCGTAAAACTGGTATCAGAAGCAGGTGTGGGTACAGTCGCAGCCGGTGTTGCCAAAGCCGGTGCAAGGTTATTCTGATCTCCGGTTATGACGGAGGAACCGGGTGCCGCACCGAGAAGCTCGATACAGAATGCAGGACTTCCTTGGGAGCTTGGTCTTGCAGGAACTCATCAGACATTGATTCAGAATGGTCTGCGTGAGCGTGTCCGGATCGAGACAGACGGTAAACTGATGAGCGGCCGTGATGTGGCTATCGCAGCACTGCTCGGTGCGGAAGAGTTCGGTTTTGCAACCGCTCCTCTAGTAACAATGGGATGCGTGCATGATGCGTGTCTGCAACCTGGATACATGTCCGGTGGAGTTGCAACGCAGAACCCGGAACTGAGAAAGCGTTTCGCGGGAAAACCGGAATATGTAGAAAACTTCATGCGGTTTATTGCAGAAGAACTGAGAGAATATATGGCAAAACTGGGTGTCCGCACAGTGGATGAACTGGTTGGACGTACCGATTTTTTAAAAGTTAAAAGGATGTACCGACTTCCGTCGTGAAGGCTATGCTGGATCTGAGCAGCGTGCTGTATAACCCATATGCAGGAAAAGAAAAGAAAGGCATGATCTTCAATCCAAAGAAAGTTTACGATTTTGAACTTGGTAAGACCCTGGATGAAAAAGTGCTTTTAAAACAGCTTCTTCCGGCACTTGAAAAGGGGAGAAAAAGAGGACTTGAAGTCGATGTCACGAATACAGACCGTGCATTCGGAACAATCTTCGGATCAGAGATCACGAGAAGATATCCTGAAGGACTGGAAGAAGACAGCTTTCGTGATCCAGTGTAGCGGAGCCGGTGGACAGAGTTTTGGAGCATTCATCCCAAGAGGCCTGACACTGGAGCTGGAAGGTGACAGTAATGACTACTTTGGAAAAGGACTTTCCGGTGGAAAATTGGTTGTTTGCCAGCCGAAAGGCGTGAAGTTCAAATCAGATGAGAATATCATCATCGGTAACGTTGCTTTATATGGAGCTACAAGTGGTAAAGTATTTGTAGGAGGTGTTGCCGGAGAACGTTTTGCGGTAAGAAACTCTGGTGCACGCGCAGTTGTAGAAGGTGTCGGAGATCACGGATGCGAGTACATGACCGGAGGATCGTGTCGTTGTACTGGGACAGGTGGGCAAGAACTTCGCCGCGGGTATGAGCGGCGGTATTGCTTATGTTCTTGACCTTGACAGCAGACTTTATCAGAAAGTCAACAAAGCGATGGTCAACATTGAACGTGTCACAGATAAGTATGATGTACAGGAATTAAAAGGAATGATCCAGGAGCATGTTGCTTATACAAACTCTGAGGTAGGTAAGAAGATTCTTGATAACTTTAAAGAGTATCTGCCGAAGTTCAAGAAGATCATTCCGGAAGATTATGAAAAGATGATGTCAACGATCATTCAGATGGAAGAAAAAGGACTTAGTAGAGAAAAAGCAAAAATCGAAGCATTTAATATGATCAAGAACGGAAGATAGGAGGCATAGGAAGATGGGAAAACCGACAGGATTTATGGATTATGAAAGACAGGATAAAATAGCGGAGACACCACTTGAAGAATACAGCATTTTAACGAGTTCCATACGCCGTTATCAAAGGAAGAACAGGAGCTTCAGGGCGCACGCTGTATGGCGTGCGGAGTTCCATTCTGTCAGTCAGGAAAATTACTGGCAGGGATGGCAAGCGGATGTCCGCTCCACAATTTAGTACCGGAATGGAATGATCTGATTTATAACGGAAACTGGAAAGAAGCCTATCTGCGTCTGAAAAAGACCAACAATTTTCCGGAATTTACTTCCCGTGTATGTCCGGCTTTGTGTGAGAAGGCATGTACCTGTGGACTGAACCAGGAGGCAGTGGCATCAAAGAGCAATGAATATGCCATCATTGAAAATGCTTATGAGATGGGATATGCAAAGGCAAATCCACCGAAAGTGCGTACAGGAAAGAAAGTCGCAGTGATCGGTTCCGGTCCGTCCGGACTTGCGGCAGCAGATCAGCTGAACCAGAGAGGACATCAGGTGACGGTATTTGAACGGGAAGACAAGTGGGCGGTCTGCTGCGGTATGGTATTCCGAATATGAAGCTGGAAAAGCAGATCATTGACCGCAAGATCGAGATCATGAAAGAGGAAGGAATTGAGTTTCGGACCGGATGTGATGTAGGAAAAGAAATCAAGCCGTCAGAGATCCTGAAAAATTATGACCGGGTTGTACTTGCATGTGGAGCATCAAATCCAAGAGATATCAAAGTACCGGGGCGGGATGCAGAAGGAATTTATTTGCGGTAGATTTTCTGAAATCAACGACAAAAGCCTTATGGGCAAATGATATGCAGTTAAAGGATGGCAAATATATCTCTGCAAAAGGAAAAAATGTAATTGTAATCGGAGGCGGAGATACCGGTAATGACTGTGTCGGAACATCTATCCGTCATGGAGCAAAAAGTGTGGTTCAGTTGGAAATGATGCCCAAGGCACCGGATCAGAGAGCTGCATCAATCCATGGCCGGAGTGGCCAAGGGTCTGCAAGACAGATTATGGCCAGCAGGAGGCAATCGCAGTTTTTGGTGCAGATCCGCGTGTGTATACCACAACGGTCAAGGAATTTATCAAGGATAAGAAAGGAAAGCTGTGTAAGGCTGTTCTTGTGAAACTTGAGAGTAAAAAGACGAAAAGACCGGACGCATGAGAATGGAAGAAATTCCGGGAAGTGAATATACAGTGGCGGTGGATCTGGTTCTGATCGCAGCAGGATTCCTTGGAAGCCAGGATTATGTGACAAAAGCATTTGGTGTGGAAATCAATGAACGCACGAATGTAAAAACAGAGCCGGGCAGATATGCGACGAATGTAAAAAAAATGTGTTTACAGCAGGGGATATGCACCGGGGACAGTCACTTGTTTGTGGGCGATCCGCGAGGGCCGCGAAGTTGCAAGAGAAATTGATGAAAGCCTGATGGGTTATACAAACCTGAATATACAGTAGGAAATTCCTCTGAAAAATATAACAGGAATCTTCTCTGAAAAAGATATCCGTAGAGAAATCTATGGGTATCTTTTTTCTTCCTGTGATATAATGAGCGTTAACAGATGAAAATAATTGATAGCAGGAGAGAACCATGGGAATCAGTCAGTATACATTTATAAAAAAAGAACGGAGAGCCGAGTGGGACAGAATACCGGAGCAGCATCGGCAGGAGGAGAGACTGCTTTTATGGCAGGGAGACCGTGGAAATGCAGCGGCGGAAGTGATCCTGGACGAAAAGGCAGAAGACCTGGAACTGATCGCAGATCCGGTGATGAATGAAAAGGAAATTTGTCTGAAGGGATAGAGGTAAGAGCAGAATTTCAAAAATGGATCAGCACGTATACGGAAGTAACTGGATCCCGGAGCCGAGGTCGTACCGTCTGCCGGAAGCACCGAAGGGAGACAAAAGCTATAGTGCGGATGTGATCTATGGTTCACAGATGGAGCGTGAAAAGCTGTTGGAGAAGAACGGAAGAATCATCCAGCCGATCTGGATCACGGTGTCAACGACTCAGGATGCAAAACCGGGGCTTTACAGTACAAAAATCCGGGTGAGAACAGAACAAGGTGGGGAGCAGAGCCTGAAGTTAAAGATCCGGGTGCTGGATCTTAAGCTGGACCAGGACAATGAGTATTATCTGAATCTGTGGCAGTATCCTTATGCCAGTGCGGCATATTATCAGGTTGAACCTTTTGGCAGGGAGCATCTTCAGATCATGAAACGGCAGATGCGGCCTTATATGGAGGCTGGTGGAAAAATCGGAACAGCTTCGATCGTGGAAGAACCGTGGTATCATCAGACATGGTGTGACTATCCGTCCATGGTCAGATGGAAAAGAGAAAATGGAAAATGGCAGTTTGAATACGGAGAGTTTGACCGGTGGACTGGGTTTTTGCTGAAAGAAGTAAAGGTGTCCTATATAGAGTGTTATTCTGTTGTTCCCTGGGGGAATGTGTTGCGATACAGGGAAGATGGAAAAGAAATAGAGAAGCAGGCAGAACCCGGAAGTGAGTTCTGGACTGAGGCGTGGAGTGCATTTTACAGAGTTTTTGTACAACATCTGGAAGAAAAAGGATGGTTTGACCGGATGATACTGGCGATGGATGAACGCCCGAAAGAAGAGATGGAGGCAGCTCTGAACCTGATCGCAACTTTCCCGGACAGGCACGGAAATTCCCTGAAAGTGGGCGGTGCGGTGGTGCATTATAATAAAGAAATGTGGGACAGACTATTCACGGTGACACCCCATCTGTCTGCACTGGCAAATGAGGAGATCCCGCAGGAGTTGTTCAGGGAGATTGTCCGCAGGCGGAGGCAGGAAGGAAAGCTGACAAGCATTTACAGTATGATCCATGATTATCCGGGCATCTTTTCCATGAGTGATCCGGGTGAAGCTGCATGGACAATCTGGTATATCGAGTCATGTGGTGCGGATGGATTTCTGAAATGGGCATATGATGCCTGGTGTAAAGATCCTCTGGAGGAAAATGTCCACTGCTATTTTGAAGCAGGGGATATGTTCTTGGTGTATCCCGGAGAAAGGCGGGAAAAAAAGAGCCGGATGTGCGGGTTTCACCGAGGTTCAGGATGCTGGAAGAAGCCATCCATGATGTAAGGAAACTGTGTCAGATGAAGAAAGTACCGGAATATGAAAAGAAGGCAGAACAGCTTTTGGACAGTGTCAGATGCTTTTATGGAAAAGGAAAAAGCAACGGAGTCGGAACAGCCGGATTTATGGAGGCAGATGAGCAGATAAAAAGAGAACTGGCAGAAGAAGTGGAACGGCTGCATCGGGCAGTCGGTATACTGTCCTGCCGGTATGCAGTGGATGAAGAACAACTGATGGAAAGGATCAGGCTGCCGAAAGAGGGAAGAGATGTGGTACGGATTCTGAAGATGACGGAGCAGGAATACCACAGATGGAAAGAATTATTTTTATAAAAAAGAAAAAATTTTTTGAAATGCTTGCAGGAGAACAGGAAAAAGAAGGACTTCTTCTTTCTTTATATGTCCGTTTTGCAACGGATCTGTATAAAGAGTATGTAGAAAAAGAAATACCGGATGAAGTGTATGATGCGACATTTTCAGATTTTACAATCTGGTATCGGCATTGTGTAAAAGAAAGAAAAAGATCGGACTTTGCGAGGAGCAGTGGCTGAAACTTCATTTGAAAATGAAATTATTCCGGCTTGGAAGACTTCAGTTTGAGCCGGATGAGGGGCAGAAAGTGATCCATGTCCATGTACCGGAAGGAGAATCTCTGAGCCGTGAAGGATGTGAAGCATCTTTTGCATGGGCGGACCGTTTTTTTGGTTCTTCCTATAAACTGTATGACTGCGAATCCTGGCTGCTTTCTCCGGCACTGAAAGAGCTGCTGGAGAAAGAAAGCGGAATCCTTCAGTTTCAGAATTGCTTTGAAATTCAGTCTGTGAATCTGGAAAACCGTCAGGCAGAGGAAAGGGTTTTTGGAAGAATACTGGAAGATCCGGAGGCATATCCTGAGAACACCAGTCTGCAAAAAGCATTGAAAAACTATTTGTCAGAAGGGAAAAACCGGGAGTCGGATATGGGTGTCGGATAAGAAAAAGATCTTTTGACCAAAAATTAGATGTCGGGGTCAAAGCCCCGACTATGATACCTGCGGATTGTTACGCACTACGTGCCCCCACAATCCTATCCAACATTCGCATATCGTGGTGCTTACGCCCTACTTTTTATGCTCATATTGGGGCAGGTCACAAGGTCATTCTACCACTGGTGTGCGAGCACACGTGGTGTCAGACCTTTGCCCCTGGTATCAAAAAATTAAAATATAGTATGATAAAAGACAATGCAAATAAAAGGAGCAGATGCCTATGTTACAGATAAAGAATGTCTGCAAAGAATACAGAACAGGGGACTGGTGCAGAAAGCCCTGGATGATGTGAGCCTGAATTTAAGGGATAATGAATTTGTTGCCATTCTGGGTCCCAGTGGTTCCGGTAAGACAACCCTGCTTAATATCATTGGTGGGCTGGACCGGTATGACAGTGGAGATCTGATCATTAACGGGATTTCAACCCAAAATATAAAGACAGAGACTGGGATTCCTATAGAAACCATACCATCGGATTCGTTTTTCAGAGTTATAATCTGATCCCGCATCAGAGTGTGCTGGCAAATGTAGAACTGGCACTGACAATCTCGGGAATCGGAAAGAGTGAACGAAGAAGACGCAACAGAAGCACTGGAAAAGGTGGGGCTTGGAAAGCAGCTCCATAAAAAGACCAAGTCAGATGTCGGGCGGTCAGATGCAGAGAGTGGCGATCGCAAGGGCATTGGTCAATGATCCTGACATTTTACTGGCAGATGAGCCGACCGGAGCGTTGGACAGCGATACCAGTGTGCAGGTCATGGATCTGCTTCAGGAGGTGGCAAAAAGACCGTCTGGTTGTGATGGTCACGCACAACCCGGAACTGGCAGAACAGTATGCCACCAGGATCGTGACCCTGCGTGACGGGAAGATCCGTTCCGATACGGATCCATATGAAGTGGATGAAACGCAGGCAGAACCACCGAAGCATAAAAATATGGGAAAGTCGTCGATGTCATTTCTGACGGCACTGGCACTGAGTTTTAATAATCTGAAGACCAAAAAAGCAAGGACACTTCTGACTGCTTTTGCAGGTTCCATCGGAATCATCGGGATTGCACTGATTCTTTCTCTGTCCAATGGAGTCAATGAATACATTCAGAATGTGGAAGAAGAGACTCTGTCAGAGTATCCTTTACAGATTCAGAGTACCGGATTTGATATCACTTCCATGATGGTCGGAAATGCATCTGAGATGGCAGCCGATGATGAAAAAAAGGATACGGCAGACAATGAGGATGGAAAAGTCAAAGTCATGCAACTGGTAACCAATATGTTTTCGACGATGGATTCCAATGACCTGAAATCTTTAAAAGAATATCTTGATGAAGGAAAAAAGCGGAATTGAAAAGTATACGAATGCCGTGGAATATTCCTATAGTGTAACGCCTCAGATCTTTAAAGAGGAGAAGGATGGTGTCCGTCAGGTACATCCGGATCAGTCTTTTTCTTCTCTGGGACTTGGATCATCGAGCAGTTCCAACAGTATCATGTCATCTATGATGAGTACGGATGTATTTTTGAGATGCCTGAAACCAGAAGTCTCTACGAAAGTCAGTATGATGTGAAAGCAGGAAAATGGCCGGAAAAATATAATGAGTGTGTCCTGGTGCTTTCTTCTAATGGAAGTATCAGTGATTTTGTAGCATATACGCTGGGACTGAGAGATCCGCTGGAGCTGGATGAGATGATCCGGCAGTTTATGAATGAAGAGACGATTGATGTACCATCCGATTTTCAGGATTACAGTTACGATCAGATCGTGGGAACGACGTTTAAACTGGTGAACAGTTCTGACTTTTATGAATATGACAGTCAGTATAAGGTCTGGAAGGATAAAACAGATAATGCTTTTTATATGAAGAAACTGGTAGAAAATGGAGAGACGATTCGGATCGTTGGTGTAGTACAGCCCAGGGAAGGAGCAGCAGCTTCTTCCCTGAATCCGGGCATCTGCTATCCGGCATCACTGACCAGGTATGTGGCAGAGCAGGCAGCAGACAGTGAGATCGTAAAGCAGCAGCTTGCAGATGCAGGAGTTAATGTATTTACAAATAAGAAGTTCGGAGAGGAGGACGGAGAGAGCAGCTTTTCAGAAGATTCGCTTTTTACTGTAGATGAAGCAGCATTGCAAAAGGCATTTAAGATGGATGAGTCTGTACTTGCAGGACTTGGAACAGCATCGGATTTTTCAGGAGTCTTTACATCCGGTGGAAATGCACTGGATCTGTCAGGAATGATGGACAGTGGCAGCCTAGATCTGAATCTGGACGGACTGCCTGCAATGGATCTGCAAAAGCTGTTAAAAGGGATAAAAGTCGAGGTTTCATCGGATGGAATGCAGAAGTTATCTGCCAGTATGCTGGAAGGATATCAGGAGTATGCAAAGACGCATCCGGAGGCAGATTATTCCAATTTACAGGAAGATCTCAGAAATTATCTGCGTTCGGAAACTGCAAGAAAGATCCTTTCGGATAATCTGAAAGAGATTTTAAAAGCCAACGGAGAAGTCAAAGTCAGTGCAGAACAGATACAGGAACTGCTCCGAAATCTCATGTCAGGTTATCAGGAGTTCCTCATTAAAAATGGTTATACAGATCCTGCAAAATCTGATGAGTATCTGACAGAATATCTGCAGACAGCAGAAGCACAGAAGATCATTGCCGACTGGATGGAAAAGATCTATCCGTCGGACCGAGATTTTGAGATCAGCGATGCACAGCTTGAAAAACTGACAGATGAGCTGCTTAACGGGTATCTTGATTATGTAAAGTGAATGGCCTGCCGGATCCGACAAAGCTGGGAGATCATATTCTTGAATATCTGAATACGGAAGACGGTCAGAAGCGGTTTTCTGAAGGACTGGTTGCAGCGGTCGATATGGATTCGCTGGAGCAGCAGCTCTCCAAAGCCATGGCTTCTTATATGGAACAGGCGATGGGGGCAATGTCAGAATCTGTGGCACAGGCGGTAGAGAAGCAGGTGCAGCAGTTGATGGGACAGATCACGAAAGCAATGGAAAATTCCATGCAGCAGGCAATGTCACAGCTCGGCACGAATCTGCAGAACGTGATGGAAAATGCAATCAGTATTGATGTGGATGCTTTTGCAGATGCATTTCAGATGAATGTAAGTGAGGAAGACTTAACGGAGTTGTTCTTATCTCTTGGATCAAAGCAGAGTGCATCTTATGATGGAAATTTACAGAAACTTGGCTATGCTGATTTTTCTGAACCATCCGGCATTAATATTTATCCAAAAGATTTTCAGAGTAAAGAACAGGTTGTAAAGATCCTGGATGATTACAACAGCCGGATGGAGGCAGACGGAAAAGAAGAGCAGGTCATCACATATACGGACGTAGTTGGAACGCTGATGTCTTCCGTGACAGATATTGTGGATATCATCAGTTACGTTCTGATTGCGTTTGTGGCAATCTCACTGGTCGTTTCTTCGATCATGATCGGTGTCATCACGTATATCAGTGTACTGGAGCGAAAAAAAGAAATCGGTATCCTCCGTGCCATCGGTGCGTCCAAAGGAAATGTATCGCAAGTCTTTAATGCTGAGACATTTATCATCGGATTTTGTGCGGGACTGATCGGAATTGGTCTGACGCTTCTGCTGCTGATTCCATGTAATGCGGTGATCCATCACTTGGCAGATACAACAGCGGTCAGGGCAGCACTTCCATTTGTCCCGGCAGCGGTTTTGATCCTTTAAGTATCGGGCTTACTTTACTTGGAGGACTGATTCCTTCCAGAAAAGCAGCAAAGAGTGATCCGGTAACGGCATTAAGAACGGAGTGATAAAATGGAAAATTTGATTTTTAGTCTGAATGCGACTGTTCTATTTTTCTCAAGATGGTACTGGGAATGGTTTTTCGGAAAATTGGGTGGATGGATGTAGAATTTGCGGAAAAGATGAATAAACTTGTTTTTCTTGTTCCGCTTCCGGTGTTGCTTTTCAGTGACCTTGCAACGGTTGATTTTGAGGAAGTATGGAATATCCGGTTTGTGATCTTCTGCTTTATTGTTACATTTATCAGCATTGCGATTGTGTCAGGTATTTCATTTTTATGGAAAGACAGGACTATTCAGGAGAGTTTATCCAGTCATCCTATCGGAGCAGTGCGGCACTGCTGGGAATTGCATTTATTCAGAATGTTTATGGAAATGCAGGAATGGCTCCGCTGATGATCATTGGAAGTGTCCCACTTTATAATGTGATGGCAGTGGTTGTATTGTCGTTCTTTCAACCGGAAAGAAAAGCACTGGATAAGGAAGTGTGGAAAAAACTTTAAAAGGGATCGTGACAAATCCGATCATTATCGGAATCGTGGCAGGGCTGATCTGGTCAGCACTGAAGATCCTGATGCCGCAGATACTCAATAAGGCAGTGTCCAGTATCGGAGCTGTTGCGACACCAATGGGACTGATGGCGATGGGAGCAACCTTTGACTTTCAGAAAGCACTGGGAAAAGTAAGACCGGCTGTCACAGCAACATTTATTAAACTGGTCGGATTCGTCGCGATTTTTCTCCCGCTTGCAGCATATCTTGGATTCCGAAGGGAAGAACTGATCGCAATCCTGGTCATGCTTGGATCGGCGACGACTGTGAGCAGTTTCGTGATGGCAAAAAATATGGGACATGAAGGAGTGCTTTCTTCCAGCGTCGTCATGCTGACAACTCTGTTCAGTGCATTTACCCTGACCGGGTGGCTGTATCTTTTAAAAAGTCTGGCACTGATCTGAACAGACCGGACAGGATACAATGGATTTCATTTTTTGAAAGCAGGAAAGGAGGATGTCCATGCTAAAGACATTATTAAAAGAAGTAAAAGAATATAAGAGAGTTTCCATAGTGACTCCTGTATTTATGATCGTGGAAGTCCTGATGGAGACGCTGATCCGTTCCTGATGGCATCGATCATTGATGAAGGGTCAATGCAGGAAATATGCAGCATATTTACAAAGTAGGAGGCATTATGGTCGTTGCCGCCGCAGTCGGATTATTTGCAGGACTGGCAGGCGGAAGGTTTGGAGCAAAGGCTTGCAGGATTTGCAAAAAATCTGCGTGAGGCAATGTTCAACCATATCCAGAGTTTTTCTTTTGCCAATATCGATCATTTCAGTACGGCAGGACTGGTAACCCGTATGACAACTGATGTGACGAATGTACAGAATGCGTACATGATGACACTGCGTATGTTCACGCGTGCCCCTGCCAGTATGATCTGTGCCATGGTGATGGCATTTGCGATCAATGCAAGACTTGCAAGCATCTATCTTGTTGCAGTCATTATATTAGGTACGATCCTTTTCTTTATTATCCGTCATGCAACGGCGTATTTTCGGCAGGCATTTCCGAAATATGATGACCTGAATGCATCGGTACAGGAGAATGTCTCTGCGATCCGTGTCGTGAAGGCTTATGTAAGAGAGGAGCAGGAGACAAGCAGAAAGCAAGTGAAAATATTTACAGGATTTTTGTAAAGGCAGAAATGAATGCACCGCTGATGATGACAACGGTTTATACCTGTATTATCCTGATTAGCTGGCTGGGAGCAAAAATGATCATAAGTAGTACGCTGACGACCGGGGGAACTGATGAGTCTGCTGGCATACTGTACATGAATATTCTGAGCAGTCTGATGATGCTGTCCATGGTATTTGTCATGATCTCTATGAGTACAGCCAGTATGCAGCGAATTTCAGAAGTACTGAATGAAGAGTGACCTTCATAATCCGGCAGATCCTGTCTTTGAAGTAAAAAGATGGAAGAATCGAATTTAAAAATGTAGAATTTGCTTATAAAAGGACAGCAAAGAGCCGGTACTGACCGATATCAATCTGAAGATCCGTTCAGGAGAGACAATTGGGATCATCGGGGGAACAGGAAGTGCAAAGACCAGTCTGGTCAATCTGGTCAGTCGTCTGTATGATGTGACAAAGGGAGAAGTTCTTGTCGGTGGCAGAAATGTCAGAGAATATGACATGGAATCTCTGAGAAACCAAGTAGCAGTTGTACTTCAGAAGAATGTTCTTTTCTCCGGCACGATTCTGGAAAATCTGCGGTGGGGAAATAAAAATGCCACAGATGAAGAGTGCATAGAAGCGTGTAAACTGGCATGTGCAGATGAATTTATTGAACGATTTCCAAAGAAATATGAGACGTACATCGAACAGGGTGGAACTAATGTATCCGGTGGACAGAAGCAGAGACTCTGTATTGCCAGGGCAATTCTGAAAAAGCCGAAGATCCTGATCCTGGATGACAGTACCAGTGCGGTAGATACAGCTACAGATGCAAAATCCGCAGAGCGTTCAGAAAAGAGGTTCCTGATACAACCAAGCTGATCATCGCCCAGCGTGTCTCCAGTGTGCAGGATGCAGACCGTATCATTGTGATGGATGAAGGCAGGATCAATGGATTTGGAACGCATGAAGAATTGCTGGAGACGAACGAAATCTACCGGGAAGTTTATGAGTCTCAGACGCAGGGCGGCGGTGATTTTGATGAAAAGGCAGGTGAATAAAATGGCAGGAACAATGAGGAAAACTCCCCGTGGAGCAAAGGGAAAAGTGGAAAACCCGGGAAAACTTTTTGTACGGCTGATGAAATATGTATTTAAAGATTACCTGTGGCAGTGTATTCTGGTTTTTGTTCTGATCCTGACAGGAGTTATCGCAAATGTACAGGGTACGATGTTTACCAAAAATCTGATCGATGATTATATTACTCCGTTCCTTCTGACGGATTCACCGGATTTTGGACCTTTAGCCCAGGCAATCGGCAGGGTAGCGGTCTTTTATGCAGTGGGTGTGATAGCAACCTATCTGTATAACCGGATCATGGTCAATGTGACGCAGGGAACTCTGAGGAATCTGAGAAATGAATTATTTGAACATATGGAAACGCTGCCGATCAAATATTTTGATACCCACGCTCACGGAGATATCATGTCTGTATATACGAATGATATTGATACACTGCGACAGATGATCAGTCAGAGTATTCCGCAGATCATCAACAGCGGATCACGATCATCAGTGTTTTATCAGTATGCTGATTCTGAACATCCCGCTGACGGTGGTTACGATGGTCATGGTGGCAGTCATGGTTTTATGCACGAAGGCATCAGCAGGACGGAGCGGAAGATACTTCCTGGAACAGCAGGTGAATCTGGGAAAAGTCAATGGATTTATCGAGGAAATGATGAACGGGCAGAAAGTCGTTAAAGTTTTCTGTCATGAGGAAGAAAAATAAAGCCGATTTCAAAAAGCTGAATGATGACTTGTTTGTCAGTGCGGATCGTGCCAATTTTTTTCCAATTTTTTAGGACCGATCAATGCACAGCTTGGAAATATCAGTTATGTCTTATGTGCGATCGTCGGTGGAGGTCTTGCATTGAACGGAGTCGGTGGCTTTACATTAGGTGGTCTGGCAAGTTTTCTGACTTTTAATAAAAGCTTCAGTATGCCGATCAATCAGGTCAGCATGCAGTTAAATGCGATCGTCATGGCAATGGCGGGTGCAGAAAGAATTTTCCGGCTGCTGGATGAAAAGCAGGAAGTAGATGAAGGATATGTCACTCTGGTACGTGCAAAAGAAGTGGATGGAAAGCTGACAGAGTGTAAAGAAAGAACCGGACGCTGGGCGTGGAAACATGTGCATCAGGCAGATGGTTCAGTGGATTATATTGAACTGAAAGGAAATGTTGTCTTTGACGGAGTTGACTTTGGATATAATGATGATAAGATCGTTCTGCATGATGTCAGGTTATATGCTGAGCCGGGACAGAAGATCGCATTCGTCGGATCGACGGGAGCCGGAAAAACGACGATCACGAATCTGATCAACCGTTTTTATGATATCCAGGATGGTAAGATCCGCTATGATGGCATCAATATTAATAAGATCAAAAAGGCAGATCTGCGGCGTTCCCTGGGGATCGTTCTGCAGGATACGCATCTTTTTACCGGCACGGTACGGGAAAATATCCGGTTCGGAAAGCTGGATGCAACAGATGAAGAAATCGTGGCGGCAGCAAAGCTTGCCAATGCAGACGGATTTATCCGCAGGCTTCCGGATGGATATGATACCGTACTGACCGGAGACGGTGCAAACTTAAGCCAGGGACAGCGCCAGCTTTTAGCGATTGCAAGAGCAGCAGTTGCAGATCCACCGGTTCTGATCCTGGATGAAGCGACAAGCTCGATCGATACGAGAACAGAGCGGATTATTCAGGAAAGTATGGATCGTCTGATGAATGGAAGAACTACTTTTGTAATCGCGCATCGTCTTTCTACTGTCAGAAACTCAGATTGTATCATGGTTCTGGAACAGGGAAGAATCATAGAGCGTGGAACGCATGAACAGCTGATGGAAGAAAAAGGCAGGTATTATCAGTTGTATACCGGAAATGCGATCAGTGCATAAAGCATCCGCAAAATAGACACGCTGGATTCTTCAATCAGTACTAGGAGATGAATACAGCCAGCTTTTTCTGCTCCCAGCTAATGACAGGACCAAGGAAAAATGCAATCGCAAATGTGACCGGACCGACATTTCCACCGGCGATCCATCCCAGAAGAAGAAAAAGATGTATCCCATGCGATACGGACGTATTTAAATGGAACGTGCGGTACTTTCTTTGCAAGAATAAATGAAATTGCATCGTACGGTGATGTACCAAGAGCAGCAGTCATATACATGGCGGCTCCGAAAATAAATACAATCAGTGCAGGCAGCAGGATACAGATGCGAACCGGCATGGATTCAAAGAAATGTGCGGGAAAGATTCTGCTGTAGATCCATCTGCAGGTATCGGAGATATATCCGATAAAGATCATATTTGCAATCGTTCCAAAACCGATCAGGCTTGTATCGGACAGGAAAATGATGATAAAAAGGATCAGATTGATCAGAAGCTGGGCTGTTCCAAATGTCAGTCCGACATGGGAGATTACTCCTGCGTAAATGCCGAACATGGATCTGTACCGAAATGGATCTCGATCAGCCAGGAGAGTCCGAATCCCTGGATGAGAACTCCAAGTATGACCATGATCAGTCTGTTCCTGAATTTTTCAGGTCTTGCAAACCAGTTTAATTTTTTCATAGATACCTCCTCAAGATATAAAAAATAAAGTCACAAAAAAATGCAGTAACAGCATATAGCTTATCGTTCCGGCAGCGATGGACAGGAACATATTCCGTTTCCATATTTTTTCAAGCATCTCGACAGCGACAAACTCCAAAGAGCCACCGTAGATCAGAAAACTCATGCAAAGAGGATAGATAAAAGAAAACCCGGATGCATTCATGTAGATTCCATAAGCCATTCCAGGAGAAAACTGAACCCGGCTAAAATAGGTAGAGTATAAGGAAAAGCGGCTTTGAAAGCTTTGCGTTTCATAAATCCTCCTTGAAATCATTTCCAACATACGATAAAATTTTTAACAGATGCAAGTATAGCATTAACGACAAAAATTACAATCATCAGAAAAAGAGGCAGGTATACCAGAAGAAAGGACGGGTATACAGAAAAAAGCAGGTGGAACTATGACATTGCAACAATTAAAATATGTCTGCATGGTAGCAGAAACAGGGAAGATCACTGAAGCAGCAAAAAAATTATATATTTCCCAGCCGAGTCTGACAAATGCCATCCATGAGCTGGAAAAAAGAGATGAATGTGGTTATTTTTAACCGGACGAATAAGGCATCAGCCTCTCAGCAGAGGGGGAAATCTTTCTGGGGTATGCCAGACAGGTTCTGGAACAGGCAGCAGTACTGGAGGACAAATATAAAAAGGAGGACACGGGGAAAAAAAAGTTCTGCGTGTCGACGCAGCATTATTCTTTGCGGTAAATGCGTTTGTAGATCTGATCAAAAGGTATGGTCAGGATGAGTATGATTTCAGCATCCGGGAAACGCAGACTTATGAGATCATTGAAGATGTGGCGAGAATGAGAAGTGAGATTGGTCTTCTCTTTTTAAATGATTTTAATGAGACGGTACTCCGCAAGATTCTGAAATCCAACGGACTGGAGTTTCATCTTCTCTTTGTGGCGAGGCCGCATGTCTTTATCAGCAGACGGCATCCGCTGGCAGACAGGGAAGTCATTACCAATGAAGAACTGGAAGATTATCCATATTTGTCCTTTGAACAGGGGGGAACATAATTCCTTTTATTTTTCCGAGGAAGTTTTTTTCGGTTTCAGAGCGAAAGAAAAATATCAGAGTCAGAGACAGGGCAACACTTTTCAATCTTTTGATCGGGCTGAATGGCTATACTGTATGCAGCGGTGTTATTGATGAAAATTTAAATGGGAAAGATATCATTGCAGTACCGCTGGCAGATGAGAATGAAATGAAGATCGGATATATCGTGCATCAGAAAAACCGCATAAGCAGACTTGGAACTACCTATTTAAAGGCACTGGAAAAGTATCTGGATCCCAAAGAAGAACCGGGAAGGAATGTCTGCATATGCGGCAGGAATAAGTAAGAAGATGTCGGGGTCAAAGCCCCCCCGACTATGATACCTACGGATTGTTACGCACTACGTGCTCCCCACAATCCTACCCAAGATTCGCATATCGTGGTGCTTACGCCCCACTTTTTATGCTCATATTGGGGCGGGTCACAAGGTCATTCTACCACTAGTGTGCGAGCACACGTGGTGTCAGACCTTTGACCCTGGTATCATTAAGAATATTACTGCATATGCAGAGGGAACGATTAAAAAATGCTCTGGCATATGCAGAGAAAAGTCACGGTCAGTTCCGTTTCTTCAGATTTAACTGGTACAGATAAAAGATTCCGCCAAATAATCCAAAAATCAGGCCACCGTAACCGCCAAAGCAGATGAAAAGTGTAATTTTACTTTCCATATTAAAAGGTATGATCAGATCAGCCAGTCCGCCGACAAGGAGTCCGGCAAGCATCCATCCAAGAGTCATAACAGTAAGATAAATAGCAGCTGTATGTGCTACAGTATGATTCTGATTCAGTTTTTTCCATAATTTTTTGTACATGACAGTTCCCTCTTTCTATCTATGAGAAATCTTTTTTCTATCTGAGATCAGTATAGAAAAAGGATGTAAAGAAGAATGGGTGAAAATGAAAAAATTTATGTAAAATAAAAGTCGAAAAAGGCAGAAATTTGAGTATGAGGCTTGAATCCTGGCAGGTTTAATGATAGGCTAATGTTCTGACTATATTGATAAGTATGGAGGAACTTCCCATGGAGAAAGTCTCAAAAAAGAAAGGTAAAGAGGAGAAGCCGGATGCAAGAGGAAAATTTTTCAGGGCGTATAGGATATGTTCTGGCAGTGGCAGGCTCAGCAGTCGGTCTTGGAAATATCTGGCGTTTCCCTTATCTCGCAGCAAAGTACGGTGGCGGTATGTTTTTGCTGGTTTATCTGATCCTGATGCTGACGTTCGGATATGTCATGATCATGTCGGAAACGACACTGGGGCGGATGACAAAAAAGTCCGGTTGGTGCTTTTGGCACTTTCGGAAAAAAGAAATCTTTAAAATTCGGTGGATGGATCAATGCAGTGATCCCAATGCTGATCGTTCCATATTATAGTGTGATTGGTGGCTGGGTGCTGAAATACCTTTTTGAATATCTGCGTGGAAATTCGGAGACACTGGCAAAGGACGGATATTTTACAGAGTTTATTACTTCTTCCGGGAAAGTGGAATTATGGTTTCTGGTATTTGCGGCGCTTGTATTTGCAGTTATTCTGGCAGGGGTGAAAAATGGAGTTGAGAGAGTCTCCAGAGTGATGATGCCGATGATGATCGTGCTGGCAGTTGTGGTTGCAGTTTATTCGGTTACAAGACCGGGAGCAGTGGAAGGAATCAAGTATTTTCTGATCCCGAATCTGGAACATTTCTCCATAATGACAGTAGTAGCAGCGATGGGACAGATGTTTTATTCTTTGTCCATTGCAATGGGAATCCTGTATACTTATGGCTCTTATATTGGAAAAGAAGTGGACGTTGAGAAAAGTACAACCCAGGTGGAGGTTTTTGATACAGGTGTGGCACTTCTTGCAGGACTTATGATTATTCCGTCGGTGTTTTGCTTTCTCAGACGGAGATATGGAGATACCTGGTAGGCAGGTCCATCATTGACATTTATTACACTGCCAAAAGTATTTGCAAGTATGGGGAGTAGGAACCGTCGTTGGGATCGTCTTTTCCTGATGTTCTTATTTGCGGCACTTACCAGTGCGATTTCCCTGTTGGAGACAAGCGTATCCACACTGGAAGATGAACTTCACTGGAAACGTTGGAAATGTTGTCTGCTGATGGCAGGAGTTATGCGTTGGTGATCGGAACAGCCTCATCAATGGGATATGGAGTCTGGGATTCGGTCAGAACTGGGAATGCAGTTCTGGATTTCTTTGATTCCTTACCAATTCGGTGATGATGCCGATTGCAGCACTGGCAACCTGTCTTTTGATCGTGAGGGTGGTTGGATTTGAGAAAATGGACAAAGAGATCGAGCTGTCTTCAGCATTTAAGCGAAAAATTGTATCACTTTTTCCTGAAATATCTTGGCTCTGCATTCTTGGGATTTTGATCAGTTCCATCGCAAATGTGTTTGGATGGATATCAATGTAAGAAAAAAATCCTTGCAATGCGGGAGTTTTATGCTATACTACGACATGAGCGTTATTTCAATGAAGCAGTTATTGGAAGCCGGTGTTCATTTTGGACATCAGACAAGAAGATGGAATCCTAAGATGGCTCCATATATCTACACAGAAAGAAATGGTATCTATATCATCGACCTGCAGAAGTCTGTAGGAATGGTAGACGATGCATACAAGGCAGTATCTGATATTGCAGCAGATGGCGGAACAATCCTTTTCGTAGAAGGAACAAAGAAGCAGGCACAGGATGCAATCAAGGCTGAGGCTGAGCGTTGCGGAATGTATTATGTAAACGAGAGATGGCTTGGAGGAATGCTTACAAACTTCAAGACAATCCAGAGCCGTATCAAACGTCTGAAAGACATCGAGGTATGGCAGAAGACGGAACATTCGATGTACTTCCGAAAAAAGAAGTTATCGAGCTGAAAAAAGAATGGGAGAAGCTGGAGAAGAACCTCGGCGGAATTAAAGACATGAAGAAACTGCCAGACGCTATCTTCATCGTAGATCCTAAGAAAGAAAGAATCTGTGTACAGGAAGCACACACACTCGGAATTCCGCTGATCGGTATCTGTGATACAAACTGTGATCCTGAGGAACTTGATTATGTGATCCCGGGCAATGATGATGCTATCAGAGCCGTAAAACTGATCGTTTCCAAGATGGCAGACGCTGTTATCGAGGCAAATCAGGGGAGCAGCAGAAGATGGTTATTACGAAGATGCTGATGTAGAAGCAGCAGAAGCTGAAGAGGCTGTAGAAGAGTAATATCAGTTCTTGATATGAAAGAAATGCGTTGCTGTTTACAGTATTCTGATTGACCAGCAACGAGAATGCTTCAGCCTGATCAACAGGTTGAGGCATTTTGTATATACTTTAGATGCGGGAAAATCTGCAGGTAGGAGATTTTCTGTATAAAAGTTTTATAGAGACAAGCAACAGATAACTATGAATAATGGAGGAAAATTATCATGGCAATTACAGCAGGAATGGTAAAAGAGTTAAGAGAAATGACAGGCGCTGGAATGATGGACTGTAAAAAGCGCTTTCTGAGACCAACGGAGATATGGACGCAGCTGTTGAGTTCCTTAGAAAGAACGGACAGGCTAAGGCTGAGAAAAAAGCTGGAAGAATCGCTGCAGAAGGTATCGTTAAGACAGTTGTTAAAGATGACAAAGTTGCTGCAATCGTAGAAGTAAACTCCGAAACCGACTTCGTTGCAAAGAACGATGAGTTCCAGGGATTTGTAGAAGCAGTTGCTAAATCAGGTTGTAGATTCTGATGCAGCAGATATGGATGCATTCATGGCTGAGGCATGGGAAGCTGATACAACAAAGACTGTAAAGATGCTCTGGTAGAGAAGATCGCTACTATCGGTGAGAACCTGAATATCAGAAGATTTGAGAAAGTAACAGCAGAGAATGGTGTAGTTGTTCCTTATATTCACGGTGGCGGACGTATCGGTGTTCTTGTAGTAGCTGACACAGATGTTGTTAATGACGAGATCAAAAGCACTGAAGAACGTAGCTATGCAGGTAGCAGCTATGTCTCCGAAGTATGTTCCCGTGAGGAAGTATCTCAGGATTATCCTTGATCACGAGAAAGAAATTCTTCTTGCTCAGGCTAAGAAAGAGAACCCGGAGATACCGGAAAACATCATCGAGAAGATGATCATCGGACGTCTGAACAAAGAGCTGAAAGAAGTTGCCTGCTTGATCAGGTATACGTTCAGGACAGCGAGATTACAAAGCAGATGTTGATAAGGTAGCAAAGAGAACGGTGCAAATGTAACAGTAAACGAAGTTCGTTCGTTTCGAGACAGGAGAAGGTCTTGAGAAAAGGTTGACGATTTCGCAGCAGATTTTTTGCAGCTCAGGCTGGAATGTAATCTAAAAGTCGCAAAACAGATGAACGCATAATCTTACAGTTCGCATAAGAATTTGAACCGTATTATTATCATGTAAATCAACGAAAAACCTTGAATTTCCTATGAAAATGGGATGATTCAAGGTTTTTTTGTATGTTGGGGAATAAATTTTGACTTATCGTAAATTATCGCTATTTATGCATGAAATTGGGTAAAAGTTGGGGAGTAGTGTAATTACCCAATATTTACCCAACTTTTGATGTATGATAGCGTAAGATTCCCCAACTTTTCATAAGCTATCGTGGGAAATAATAAATTGAAATATTAAAAAAGAGAGATTATAATGAGGACACAGATTTTCGATTATTTGCATAAAGAACCATTTAGTAGTAAAAAGGGGAATAGAATTGATTTTATATCATGTAACATTATTTAATAAGCCAACACAGGAAATACTGATTCCACGAATACCAGGAGATACTTCTATAGGGGAAGAAGTTAAAACAAATAGAATATGTTTGGCACCAAGTATTATTCAATGTTTGCGTGCATTGGAGATATATAAGTATTTTCAAGAAGATACGCTAGATGTTAAAGTTTATAAGATAGTCGTTGATGAAAATGATGAACAGTTAATTTCATGGGAACAGTTATATTTAAATGGTTTGGTTGATGATGCTGCACTTACACATGAATATTGGTATAAAAAGTAAAGCTTATTCAGTAGAATATAATGAATATAGAATTAGTGAATCACAAAAAAGAGGTATATTATTATTCCCTGAAAAAGAGAAAATGCGGATAAAAGAAATCATAGAAACAATGGGAGTATGCTTTTGATAGACTGGAGAAATATAATGCATTTCAAATTATGAATGAATGGCTTCCACGACAATCAGAAACATTTCAAGAGCAAGTAAAAAAAAAAAGAAATTAACACATAAAGTCGAAGAATATACAGAAGGGTCTGCTGAAATTTATAAGAAAATATTTGGAAATATTCCGGAACGTTTTCGTGAAGAAAAAGATTTTCGAGAAATTGAATATCTTGAAAATGTAAAATAGAATATATTACATAGCCGATTTTCGGATAAACCAGCTGACACTCATTCCACGTGAGGCAGCATAATCATCTATGCTAATATTCTGGTTATAATTTTCACTGAAAAAGGTAACTGCGTTATCCATCTCGTGATCCAGGTATTCATTTTTCGAGATATGTTCCCTGGTCAGTTCCCGATGAAAGATGATAAGAAGATGACGGAGCAGAAGGACAAGCATGTCCTCATAATTATCTTGGCAACGCTGAAGCTCGATGATAATACGCTTGAAAATCTGTTCGTATTCCATAGAGGTCCCGACCTGAAATACACGCTCTTTATCCGGGAATCCATATTGCCGTAGGATATTTTTTACATTGTTGCCTGTAAAATGAATCCAGTATACTTCTGTCTTATCTTTTCCATAATATTCATATTTCTGAAGTTCCTTCGGTCTGTACAGTACAATATTACCGGCGGGGACAATCGTTTCGTTATCCATATTGTCAAAATGAAAATGCCCACAACCAGCAGTGATATAGATAATCTGATAATCCAGGCGTCCTCTTGGACGGTAGGTTGGTAACTTTGGATGGCTGGAAAGGCGGTAAGTACCGCAACTTCCTACAACCAGTGGGCGACTTTTTGTCTTTGAAATCCATATGGGAGTGGTTTAAATAACCGGTATTCATATACATATGGTAGCACCTCTTTTCCTTTTTTTACTATTGTATCATTTAGTGCATATTTTGTCTAATCCAATTCATAGACATGTTTTGCAGATTAGGATAAGATATATATAGCAAAAACAGAGAAGCGTAAACATAAAAGTAAAAAGAAAAGGTTTGCTGTGGAAAAACAAAGTGCAAAAAATGTATATGTATTAAAGGAGAGTTATTTATGATTGTACCACGTTATTATGAGGATTTAAGCGTACTGCATGAAAATACAATGCCAGCCAGAGCCTATTTTATTCCGGCATCCAAAAGAATGGATAACCTGGTGGAGCACAGAGAAGAGTCAGACCGAATGCAGTTATTGAATGGAACTTGGAAGTTCCAGTATTTTAACAGTATCTATGATGTTCAGGAACCCTTCTTTGAGAAAGATTATGATACAGAAAATTTTGATGAGATTCAGGTTCCGAGTGTATGGCAGATGGCAGGATATGACACACATCAGTATACAAACATCAGGTATCCGTTCCCATTTGATCCACCGTATGTACCACAGGATATTCCATGTGGAACATATGCACATACCTTTGTTTATCACAAAGATGAAAATGCACCAAAAGCTTTCTTGAATTTTGAAGGAGTAGACAGTTGCTTTTATGTATGGATCAATGGCTCTTATGTAGGGTATAGCCAGGTTTCTCATATGACCAGTGAGTTTGATATCACCGACCTCCTTCGGGACGGAGAGAACAGCATAGCGGTTCTGGTCATGAAGTGGTGTGATGGTTCCTATTTGGAAGATCAGGACAAATTCCGTATGAGCGGTATTTTCCGGGATGTGTACATTTTGAAACGCCCAAAACAGGCAATCAGTGATTATCATATTAAAACAAGAATTGAGGATATGCTTGCAAAAGTAGAAATTGAAATGAAATTCTACTCTCCGTTAAATGTAAAAATTTCGATTGAAGATAGAAACGGAGCAGTTGTAGCAATAGGAAGTATTGCTGAAGAAGGAACAGCTGTATTAGAAATCGCAAGTCCGGAACTTTGGAATACAGAAAATCCATATCTATATAAACTGATTCTTGAAACAGAGAATGAAGTAATTGTAGATCACATTGCATTAAGAAAGATAGAGATTAAAGACCAGGTTATTTATTTAAATGGACAGAAGATTAAATTCCGTGGTGTCAATCGACATGATTCTGATCCGGTTACTGGATTTACAATCAATTCGGAACAGATTACAACCGATCTTACGTTAATGAAGCAGCATAATTTTAATGCGATCCGTTCCAGCCACTATCCGAACGCACCATTTTTCTATGAAATGTGTGACAAGTATGGATTCATGGTAATAGATGAAGCAGATATTGAAGCTCATGGTCCATTTATGATCTACAGAAAAGAAGACACCGATTACAATCGGTTCAAACGATGGAATGAGAAGATTGCAGATGATCCGGTATGGGAAGAGGCAATCGTTGATCGTGTGAAACTCATGGTGGAACGTGATAAAAACCGTTTCTGTATTGTCATGTGGTCAATGGGAAATGAGAGCGCATATGGTTGTAACTTTGAAAAAGCATTGGAATGGACAAAAAAATTTGATCCAGACCGTATCACCCAATATGAGAGTGCAAGATATCGTAATTACGATGAAACATATGATTACAGCAATCTGGATGTGTATAGCCGGATGTACCCGGCACTTTCCGAAATTCAGGAATATCTGGATAAAGATGGAAGCAAACCCTTTCTTTTGGTAGAGTACTGTCACAGTATGGGAAACGGACCTGGAGATTTTGAAGATTACTTCCAGATGATTCAGGATAATGATAAAATGTGTGGCGGTTTTGTCTGGGAATGGTGTGACCATGCGATTGCTCATGGGACTGCTGAGAATGGAAAGACTATATATGCTTATGGGGGGCGACCATGGCGAAGAAATTCATGATGGCAACTTCTGTATGGATGGATTAGTATATCCGGACAGAACGGTACATACAGGACTTTTGGAATACAAGAATGTTTATCGCCCGGCAATGTGAAAATCAGTTATGAATTGACACAGGACGGGCTTTAATCAGCAAAGGTAAACTTCCAGAAGTTTCTGTGGCACCACATAGTGAAGGAAAAACAAACCTTAAAATCAAATGTTCCGAAAATGGAAAATGTTATTTAAACAGATAGTCTAGTATTTTATGCCGACTGGCGTACCAAATGGCATTAATTTGGTTAGTTGTAGTCCAGCCAGGCTGGGAGTTAAGCGCTCGATTCCGACGATATTATCTCCGTCACAGTTTCACACCGACACCGCAAGCGACAATAAAGCTCATGCAACCCGTAAACAAGGAAAGAGAGCCCGATTAAAATGCAAAGTCCAGAAGAAGAGAACACCAGGACAAAATAGAGAAAAATTTAATATTCATACTTCATAGACATTCTAGAAAAACCGGTGGTGATAGATAGAGGGAGAAAATTAAGAAGAAAAAAAGTATTTTAGTGGTATAATAATTGGACACGGATCAGGTGATATTGCAGGCCGTAGTTCATGCGTTCCCGACATCCTTCATGATGCCCTATCTGGACAGACTTCGGTAGGGGACTTAAAAGTCGTAAGTACCCTGATTGCCGTAACAAAACTATTTTGATGGCTCACTGGACATGATGGATCAATGATTGACAAAACACAATAGCAAAATGTGTGGGAAAAGCGGAAGTCATGGGATGCCATATCTATTAAGGCTGTGGTTAAAAAGCACATGGTCTGCCGTTTACAAAGTACCGGTCGCCTGGGAACAAATCTAAGAATATGCATGGTTTTACTCATATACACTGTTAAATGGCGTAAGTCATACAGCAAACAATATTGCTTACCAAAGCAATCTCTGGCCGTCATCAGCAAGAGATAATTGTTTTGAGCATTAATGCTCTTCTGGTCTATGATTATGTTGATTGTATAATGGCAGATGCAAGTATTTAAGAACTAAGCTGCTAATATTCAAATCATTGGTCTTGTCAAACATGATTAAAGACTTTGTTATGTTCCCTGAGGGAGGAATCTTATTAGTTGGAGAAGTAAAGAACATAATGAAAAAGGAATGGTACAGGCATTCAAGCTCTTTGTCGTAAAAACAAATATTACATGATGATTTGTGGAACATATATTTGGCCAAGCAAAGTTACATGGCAGCCATGATTGGAGCTGGTATTTGTCATTTATCATGGGGTACTGAAAATAAGAATTTGCTTGAATACCTCCAGCATGGGCAGCAAAATATCTACTTGATCTGTTGCCTTATTTCACACCATTATTAGCAGGCGGAAAGGTATGTATAAATCCGAACTGAGAGTGTTATGTCTTTCAGCAGCCCATCGGTAGAGTTACCCTGTTGTTGTTGTCGGATTAAGCAAGCGGCAGTGTTCCGCGATGACATGGCGTTTACAGCTCTGCGTTTTGTGTCAGGACCATGGCAGGAGATATGAATGCAAAGCCGTATCCTGCTCGAATACACTTATTCAATAAATATGTGAAAAGAGCAACGACGGAACGTACTTCAGCATCTTCTCTTTCATGCAGTATCATGAGGAGAACGAAAATATTTGTTGATGCTGAGTTGAAAGTTCGCGTGATATATCGGAACAAATGCAATCAGCCGCAGTCTGCACCTCTGACATGTGCATAAAGTTCATGTATCTTGGCTTCCGTTAATCTTTGATGTATTGATTATGTTTGGTATCTTTCAAGAATGAATATTGAAGATGCAAATAAAAAACCGAAAGCAGAAAAAGTTAAAGATAAGAAGTAACAGATGCATCAGAC